>JADMIO010932561.1_pt1 | contig 134652 bp, 121 predicted proteins | sample 8958161 | NCBI WGS metagenome assembly JADMIO01 (sample SAMN16585339, study PRJNA669376) | soil metagenome | isolation source: Crop rotation soil | place: USA: Cullars Rotation, Alabama | collected 2011 | reverse complement strand
GCGACAACTTGTCCACGTGGAATTCTAAGCTTAGGATCCCAATGTGCTGGAAAGGCAATCTGATAGTGATGGCTGAAGCGCTTGGTCAGCGACGTCTCGAGGCCGTCATAGTTGCTCCACCCCTGCATGAACTCGCCGTTGACGAATCCCCAGTCGGGATACGGCCGCGACGAGATGATGCTGAACGGGATGTTGTCGCCGGTCGCCGGGTCGTACGTCAGGTTCATGTTGTAGTCGACTTCTTCGCGGCGCTGGCCGGTGAAGACGTAGTTCGCTTCGACCGCGATGTCGCCGCCGATCTGCCGCTGCACGCCGACGGACGCCTGATGGCTGTAGGTCAGCTTGTGGTTCGGTGACGGGATCTCCGAGCTGATCTCGCGGCGGATGCAGGTCGGCGTCAGCGCCGTCGAGCACAGTCGTGATCGCGCCTGGTCAATCGTCGGCCGAGGCCCGTTGAACGGGTTCACCGCGAAATCTGCGCGGCCGTCGTAGAGCGCCTCGGGGATCAGTGTCTGCGCCGCGAGAATCGACTGGTGCTGCGCATCGTTCTCGAGCTGTGTGAAGTACTTGCCGTAGCCGCCGTGCAGGACCGTCTTGTCGTTGAGGCGGTAGGCGAAGCCGAACCGCGGGACGAAATGCGTCAGCTCGTACGGCACGTGTCCAGATCGCCACGGCAGGATCTGGATGTTCTCCCCCATCACCTTGATGTCGGCATCCCACCGGACGCCAAGGTTCAGCGTCAGCCGCTTGCTCGCCGCCCAGTCGTCCTGCCACCAGCCGGCATAGAGCTGCCGGTTGTTCTGAAGGTGGAAATTGCCGACCGACTGGCGATAGCGAATCGAGCTCGGACTCAGCGGCAGCGGATTCCATGTCGATGCGTCGTTCCAGACCGGGAACATCGCGTAGAGCGCATCGGGCGATGGCGCCGCCAGCAGCGTTGCATCGAGGTTGCCGTTGCAGAAGCTGCACCACTGGAAATCGAAAACGTGGTTCGTGAACTCGCCGCCGGCCTTCACGTCGTGCCGCCCGATGGCGTTGTAGGAGAAGCTGAAATCGTCGCGGGCCTGGACGGTCTTCTGTCCGATGTACTGCGGCTGGTTCGTGGCGGTGCCGATCGTGTAACCCTTCAACTGGTAGCGTGTCGAACCGCACCGCACGCCTTCCGGCTTCTCCAACGGACAGCCTGGAAACGCGCCGCCCTTCCACTCGACGAGCGAATCGAAGCCCCAGCTGTACCCAAGGTAACCGCCCTTGATTTCGTTCACCTTGTTGTTGCTCAACACCTGCGTGTACTGAAGCCAGCTCTGGTTCGATCGCCGCACCGCGGTCGTCGCGCCGGATACGTTTGTCGTCGCGCCGCCGCCGCTCCCTGGCAGGTACTGGTTGTAGGTGTTTTCGCGGACCGACAGATGCTTCCGCGCGCTCAACTGGAAGTCGAGCTTCACGCCGCCCGTGCGCTGCGTACGGGTCCCGTGGAGGTCGTAGTCGAATTTCGGATAGCGCGGGTTCGCGTAGACGTATGTCTGCGGCTCGCGTTCACCCTCCCAGTTCGCGAAGATGTGGATGCGATCCTTCCTGATCGGCCCGCCGTACGTCCCGCTGATCTGCTGGTTTGAGTAGGGCGGCGTCCGATTGAGGACATAGTCCTTCGCGTTCAGGCTGTCGTCGCGGAAATATCCCGACAGCGTTCCCTCCGGCCGATTTGTGCCCGACTTGCTGACCGCGTTGACGACGACCCCCATCGAGTGGCCCTGCGTCGCATCGAACCGGTTCGAGATGAACTCGAACTCCGCAACCGAATCGCGGCTGTAGCGCGGCTCGGTCGTACTCGTCACGCTGTTGGTGACCTGCTGCCCGTCCATGTTGATCTGGAAGGCGACCTGCGCGCGCGGGATCGGCGACTCGCCGCCGGCGTTCGATCGGCTGCCCGGTGCGAGCAGCGTCAGGTCGAGCCAGTTGCGCCCGTTCACCGGCAGATCCTTCACCTGCCGTTGATCGATGTTGTGACCGACGGTTGAATCGGTCAGCGCGAGCAGCGGCGCGTCACCGGTGACTTGCACGGTTTCTTGTACGGAAGAGGGTGCGAGTTGCAGGTTCAGCACCGTCCGCTGATTCACCTGCATCTGAATGCCGGTGCGCGTCGCGGTCGTGAAGCCGGCCAGCTCCGCCGCGATCCGGTACGAACCTATGCGAACAGGCAGACGGAAGACGCCCGCGCCGTCCGACACGGCAACGAATGTGTTTCCGGAGTCCTCGTTAACAGCCGTTACGGTGACGCCGGGCAACACGCCGCCCGTCGCATCCGTGATGGTGCCGGTGATCGTCGCTTCCTGGGCGTATGCATTGGAGCAGACGGCCAGGCTGATTGCTGAAACGAGTACCCACGCCAGATGTCGATTCATGACGGACTCCCTGTTATGCCGACGATTAACGCCGCAGGTAAAAGTGCCGTGCCGTCTGAATCGACGCGACCGGTTATTAGTGGACCCCTGTATAGTCCGCGTTCACCGCGCTGTCAACTGGCGTTGCGCAGGTTGATGGTGGGTCTGTGACGATCGAAGGCGAAGATCGCCGCATCCGGATTGGCAATGCCGCGCCACGCATCGCGAATCAGCCGCGCGGCGATGGCCGCGAACGTGATGCCGTTGCCGCCATAGCCGAGCGCAAGCCATGCGCGCGGGTGGTCGCGGACGGTGCCGATGTACGGAAGTCCGTCGGCGGTGGTCGAGAAGACGCCCGCCCAGCGGTAGGCCGGCTCGAACGCGACGTCGGGAAACCAGCCGTTGAACCGACGCACAAGGCGGCGCGCCTTCTTGTCCAGCAGTCGATCGTTGGCGTGTCGCGTCGCCGACGCTTCGTCTTCGCCCCCCAGCATGACCCGCCCATCCTCCGTTGTACGGGCGTACAGGTATGGCCGCGCCGTTTCCCAAATCAGGACGCGATCGCGCCACAGATCGCGAGCGCTCACCGGCTCCGACACGACAACCCACGTGCTGCACATCCGGCCGACGTTCTTCTGTATCTCCTCGATCGATTCGTACCCCGTCGCCCAGACGACGTGGCTGGCGGTGATCCGCGGCCCTCGTGTCGTCGCAACGACGACACGATCCGCGAACGCACGGACGCCGCTGACCTCGGTGCGATCGAACACACGAACGCCACGGCTGACCGCGGCGCGCAGCAGCGCGTGCGTGAACCGATAGTTATCGATCTCACCGCCGCCGCGACTGAGGATGGCGCCCGGCGCACGGATGCCATATCGCGCGTGGACCTCCGCAGCCGGCAGCCACTCGACGTCGAAGCCGTTGCGTGCCCGCAGCTCGTATTCGCGCGTCAGCGTGTGCGCGTCGCGTCGCGATGACGCGAGATACAGTGCGTCGCGTCTCGCGAAGCCGCATCGATCGTCCAGCGTGGCGCACAGCTCGTCGATGCCGTCGATCGCCTCTCGGCCGAGTTGCCACGCGCGGACCGCCGACGTCTCGCCGATGGAGCTCGCGAGCTCCACGAGCGAACTGTCGGTGTCGTACAGAAGCAGACCGGTCGTGGCGGCGGTGCTGCCGCTCGCCACGTCACGCTTGTCGAGTACCACGACGCGCGCGCCCGCCTCGCACAGGCGATAGGCGACCAGCGCGCCGGTGCAGCCGGCGCCAATGACAACGACATCGGGTGAGAGATCCGAATCGAGCGGCGGGTACGTCTGCAGCAACCCGTCACGGATTGGCCAGAACGCCGCGCCCGTTCGCAGATCCATTTCAGCGGGTGGTGATCGGCTCCAGGGGAGATTCCGCGGGCCCCGCGAGCACCTGCCCGGTCGGCCTGAAGCGCGAGCCGTGACAGGGACAATCCCAGGTCTGCTCGGCGTTGTTCCATCCCACGGTGCATCCCATGTGCGTGCAGGTGGCCGACAGCTTCGTCACGGCGCCATCAGGCGCGCGGTACACAGCGACCTGCTGGCCGTCGAGCTCGAGGATCTTCCCCTCGCCGCGGCGTACCTCGCGCAACGACTTCCCGTCGGCGCCCGCAAAGCGATCGCGCATCATGTAGTACGGGTAATCAGCGTTCTCCTTCACGTAGTCCCACGTGCCGCCTTTGATCTTGGAGCGACCGACATCGAACAAACCGTTCCACGGATTCGACCGGCCGACCGCGGCATCACGCGCCATCACGCCGGCAATGGTGCCGAAGGTCATGCCATTGCCCGCGTAGCCGGTTGCGATGAACTGTCGATCCGACGATTCACCGATGAAGGGAAGACCGTCGTTTGTTTCGACGACCTGCCCCGACCATCGATACCGCAGCTCGAAGCCGGGCAGCACCGACTGCGCCTTCTTCTCCATCGCCTCGAAGCACGCGGTCGTGTCGTCCACCTGCCCGGTCTTGTGGTCCTTGCCGCCGAGAATCGCGAAGTCGTAGTCGCGCCGACGATCGATGCGAAGGTAGTCGTACGGATCGTTGGTCGCCCAGAACAGCGCTTCGGGGAGTCGCCGATGGTCTGCCGAGCCACTGGCGGAGACGAAGGGCACGGCGCCTGCGACGACGTACGACGTGTACAGATAGAGCTTCGTCTGGAATAGAAGCGCGCTCACGAGGTTCGTCTTGCCCGTCAGCGGCGTGTGCGTCGCGATCACGACGTAGCCGGCCGAGATGCGGTGCCCGTTCGCCTTGACCGACAACGGCTCGTCGCACACCTCATCGCAGGCGGTTCGATCGAAGATATGCGACCCCCCGCCATCGACGAGCTTCGCCAGCGCCGCAAGGTACTTTCGCGGATGGAACTTCGCCTGCCCCGCGTACTCGATGCCCGGACGTTGGAAGAACGGAACCGCGTCGCGAAACCACGCATCGAAGCCGAGGTCGCCAGCGAGGGCGGCTTCGTCTCGCAGATGCGGCACGTCACCGCCGTCAGGCATCGACACCTTGTACCCCGTGACCCACCGCCACTCGCACGCGATGTCGTTGTCGCGAACAATGCGATCGATGGTGTCGATTGCGGCGAGACCGGCGTCCCACGTCGCCTGCGCATGATCGCGGCCGAACGTGCTCGCCAGGTCCGTCAGGTCCTGATCGGTGACGCAGGTGACGTGCGCGCTCGTATGCCCGGTGTCGACGCCGCCGGCACGATCGCGGTCGATGACCGCCACCGACAATCCCTCGCGCTTCAGCAGATAGGCGGCAGTGAGTCCCGTGATGCCGCCGCCCACGATCGCGACGTCCACGTTCAGATCGTGATCGAGACGTGGAAAGCGTGGCATCGACGTTGAGTCAATCCAGTACGACGTCGTGTGCAGCGTCCGTGTCGTCATATGCGATTCAGCTCCTCGATCGGGCACGTGAGCCGCACCCGCTGTTCATCATCGACGTTCAGTTGATCCCATCGCGCGACGTAGCTGTGGGACTTCCGACCGAGCACGAGACGCGCGCCGAGATCGAGACGCTCCAACAGGCCCGCTGGCCCGATGACGAACTCGGTGACAGTCCATCCCGGGCCTTCCTTGTAGGCGCGGAATTCCTCGAGGCGCCCGACACGGCGGCCGTTCGGCGCGATGACGGAGCGCCCGAGCAGCCGGTCCAGCCTCACCTCCACGCCAGCCTCCGGAACATGCGACGCATGCGGCTCTCGAGATTGCCGGCGCCGGTCTCGCCCGCGGCGATGTCGACGACGACGTGATGTCGCAACTCGACCTTCGTGAATGGAATTCGAATCGGCCGTCGATCGGCGATACCGAGGATCTCCTCGATCGTCGTGACGATGCGGCCCAGCGCTGGATGCATCCGCGACGCGAGTACCTCGGGCCCGATCTCGATCGCCCGTACGAGCGGTGCCTTATCGGGGCGGAGTTCGAGAATGACCGCATCGACCCGTCCCATTTCGCGGTCGTTCCGATCGACGACCTGCTTGTCGAGCAGGTCGCGCACCAGATCCATTCGCATCATCCGCCTCCGACGATTTCGAGCGGCACGACGACGAGCGCCATGACGGCGGCCACAATCGTCAGGACCGCCAGGATGCCGTTGCCGATTGGCCCGCTGCGATGCGTCTTGACCAGCTCTTCGTCGTTCATCAGCACGAGCATGGGCAGCACGACGAGCGGCATGATGATGACGGTGACGCCGACGGAAATGAGCGTGAGGCGCAGTGGATCGAAACCGACGAACGCGAAGAGCATCGCCGCCAGCAGCATCAGCGTCATCGCGCCGCTGAAGCGCGCGGTTTCGAGCCGCTTCTTGTTGGCGCCCCACGGCCAGCCGAACCCCTGCGCCGCGATGTAGCCGCCGTTGAGCGCAATCTCAACCGCCGCGCTGAAGCAGCCGATCCCGAGTGCCACTGCAAACAGGAGCACGGCCCAATGGCCAAACACCGGCACGAACATGAGCGCCGCCTGTTCGTACGAGTCCACTTCGATGTGCCGCGGTCCGAGTACGAACGCGGCGGTGACCAGTGTCGCCATCGAGACGACCGCGCCGAACCCGATGCCCGCGAACGCGGTGATACGGTTCGACCACAAGTCGCTCTCGCCCCACTTCTCCTCAACTGCGCCGGAGCCATAAAAATTCAGCAGATACGGACTGACCGTCGCGCCGACGATGCTGACGACCAGAAATGCGTACTTCGACACGTCATGCGTCGGCATCGACGGTATGAAATTCGGTGTCAGTTGCGCCGGCGCCGGATTCAGCTTCCACGCCGCGACGACGAACGAGAGCGTGATTAGTCCGATCAGCCCGAGGCCGTTTTCAATGATGCTGAAATTGCCGACCCACAGTACGAGCAGCGCGGCCGCCGCGATCGGCAGAAAGAACCAGCGGAAGTCGAGTCCGGTGAGAAGGTGCAGCGCGATTGCGGTTCCGCCCAGCTCCGCGGTGAGCAGCATGAAATCCGTCAGCAGCTCCGCGCCGAAGAGCGTGGCTTGAAAATGGAAACCAAAGCGTTCGCGCACCGCGGCGGCGAAGGGGCGACCGCTCACCGCTGACAGACGGCCGGACATCTCGCTGAACAGCGCGAGAATCAGCGCCGCGATCGCGATCGCCCAGAGGAGCTGCAACCCGAACTGCGCGCCGGCCTGTGCCGATGTCGACACCGACCCCACCTCGGCGAAGCCGCCGATGCTGGTGATGACGCCGAGGACGACGTTCCCAATCTTCTTCATGGGACTAAATGGGGTTGGGACTCGCGACCCCATTCAGCGCTGTCTGCGCCGCGGCGCGATCGCCGCGATCGATCGAATCGCCGAGTCGCGCCAGCGCGCGCGACAGCTGTTCGCAGTCGGTGGCCAACGCGGCGGCACGGCTGTCGGACAGCGAGGCCGGCGACGCCGTGAGCGATGTGCGCGTTTTCTCAGCCAGCTCGTACGTCCGTTCGATTGCCGCGCGCGCAAACTGATCCGAAACGTCACCGTTCAGCCACGCGTGCACGACCGTTGTCGTGGTCGCGCGCAGCGACTGCAGCGACTGCGACGCATCCTCGAATCGCGCGTTCTGTCCCTCGCAACCCGAACAGACGACGGCGATGACGATAAGGGCAGACCACCGCATGCCTGCCTGAGTCGCAAGCGTGATGCCGTCCATAAGACCGCCGCCGGCACACGACGTGCGAACCGTCGTCGATTTCCGCAGGAGGGTGGATGGCTAAACAGTTTGCGGTTGTAACCGGGGCATCGAGCGGTATCGGATACGAGCTGGCAAAATGCTGCGCGCGCGCCGGCTTCGATCTGTGTATTGCCGCCGATGAGCCGCGCATCGACCGGGCAGCTGAGGACTTTCGCGCGATGGGCGTCGGCGTCGTGGCGGTCGAGTGCGACCTCGCGACGAAGGAAGGAGTGGACGCACTTTACACATCGACGGGTGGTCGCGCGGTCGACTACCTGCTCGCCAATGCCGGGCACGGCCTCGGCGGCGCGTTTCTCGATCAGGATTTCGATGAGGTGCGCCATCTCATCGATACCAACGTCACCGGCACGCTCTACCTGATTCAGAAGATCGGGCGCGACATGCGCGATCGCCGGAAGGGACGCATCCTGATCACCGGATCGATAGCCGGCTTCATGCCCGGCACGTATCAGGCGGCGTACAACGGATCGAAAGCGCTGCTCGATTCGTTCGCGTTCGCCCTGCGTGCCGAATTGAAGGACACAGGTGTCACGGTCACCTGCCTGATGCCCGGCGCGACGGAGACGGATTTCTTCGCGCGCGCCGACATGGAGGACACCAGGATCGGCCAGAGCAAGAAGGACGATCCGGCGATGGTCGCGCAGCAGGGCTTCGACGCCATGATGAACGGCGAAGGCGACGTCGTCACCGGGTGGATGAACAAGCTGCGTTCGGCGATCGCGAACGTCACACCGGCCGCGGTGCTCGCTGAGATGCACCGCTCGCAAGCGGAGCCTCGCGGGGCCAAGAGATAATCGCCAACCTCCAACGACCAACTTCCAAGCGCGGGTCTTGGAAGTTGGAAATTGGAAGTTGCAAGTTGGAAGTTGATGTTATCGCCGGCCGCGGCCGCGTCCGTTGCTTCGTGAAGACGATGCGGCGGTCGCGCGCTGGCGGCCTGACGCCTGGCGCCGTCTGGACGAGCGGCGCTGCGGCATTTCGTCCTCCATCTGGCCGCCCTCTGTGGCGTCGATGTTGACGGCTGACTCGGCAATTTCGGTCAGCTTCTTGTCGGCGGCCTTCTCTTCCTCGAGCGTCTGTTCGAGGAGATCGACCACATCGTCGTGCTGCAGCAGGCGCGCATGCGCGATCGCGGTGCCGTACGCGGCGATCTCGTAATGCTCCACGCGCTGAGCGGAGCCGATGATCACCGCGTCGCGCAGGTCGTCGTCTTCGTAGCTTTCGCCGACGTGCTCGCTGCCTTCATCGATGATTCCGCGCATGCCGGCGCACGGTTTCGACTTCGCCTTTTCCCCGAGCATCTTGAACGCCTGCTCGAGCCGCGAGACGTGCTCCTCGGTCTCCTGCAGATGTTCGTCGAGCGCGGACCGCAGCTCTTCGTTCGCTGCCTTCTTCGACAGCTTCGGGATCGCCTTCGTCAGCCGGTTCTCGGCGTCGTAGATGTCCTTCAACTGATCGACGAGCAGCTCGGTCATAGACTCTATGGTGGCCATCAGATCTCCTTTTGTGCGCGCCCTGCGTAACCAAGATCTGTACCGGCCCTCGCGTGCGCTCGAGGCACGCGCGCGCGACGCTCGGCTTCGCCGAGCCATGCGCCGAAGAGCGCGATCCCCAGCGTCGTGAGGACGAGACCAGCGGGCACCCACATGACGAGGCCGGCGATCTGCTGGTCGCCGAGCGGATCGATCCCGTGCGATGCCGCAGGTGCGAGGTACACGCCGTAGAGCGGCGTGCGCGCGAACGTCAGGATCGCGCCAAGAATGCCGGTGTGAACGGCGGTCGTGAAGACGTAGAACACCGCAGCACCGTAACCAGCGCGACCGTATCGGCCGTAGAGCATTCCGTACCAGAAGACGATCGCGGTGCCGACGAACATCGTGTGCTGAAGCAGGTGGATCGCTTCGTTATTGACCGCCGCGTCATAGAACACTGGCAAATGCCATAACCAAATCGCGGCGCCGTGCAGCGTCCAGGCGACAACCGGCGCGGTGACTGCGTTCCATGCGCGGCGTGTCACGCTCGACTGCAGAACGGCGGCCGTTCGCGCCGCAACCGTTCGAGACAGCGCGGCGAGCAACACCGGAATGGGACGTCCGGCCATGACGAGCGGCGCGCCGACAAGCATCATCAGCTCGTGCTGAAACATGTGCGCGGAGAAACGGACGATCGCCCACGAGTCGATCGGCGGCAGCACTGACACCATGAGCGCGAGCCACCCGACGCCGAACGCCACCGGTTCCCACGCGCGTTGGCGTGCACCGCGGGCGCGAATGCGCGCCGTGCCGACGGCGTAGAGGATGCCCGTCGTCAGCAGGAACGCGAGGGCGAGCAGGTCAAAGGGCGAAAGCGCCTGCGGTTCGGTCAATCGCATACGTTCAGCATGAAGTGCGGAATCGTCGAGCAGACGACGAGGATCATCGTCAGCACGTTGAGGCCCGTCGACACCGCGCCGATGAATCGATCGCGGTATGACCAGCCAATCGCCGCACCGATGACCGCGACGAGGAACGTCACCGCGGACAACGTGATCAGCATCGCCGGCCCTCGAGCGGCGCATGCCGGCTTTACCAGCGCGTACCCGACGCCAACCTGGATTGCCGCTACGGCAGGCGCCATGAAAAAAGACAGCCACTCCATCACAACCACCGCGGCGCCCAGTACACAGTCAGATAGATCGGCACCCACCATGCGACGATGAAGTACCAGTAGAGCGAGTTCTCGCTGACGTCGACGAAGCGGCGCTCGGTCACCGGCTCGAGCATGATCACCGCCCACAGCACGGCGCTGTCGACCGCGTCGGTCGCGATGTGAATCGTGTGCAGCGACAGCAGCGTCCACGTGATTGACGCGTACGCGTTGTCGCCCCACCTGCAGTTGAGTTGTGTGTACTCGAAAGCGCGCAACACGACGTTGCCGAAGCCAATCAGGACGAGCACGCCGAGCCACAGGCGCGAGCCGCGCAGGTCGAAGCGCTCCGCGGCGGTTTTCGCGAGCCGGTTCGGGATGCAGCTGACGAAGACGAGCAGCAGGTTCGCCGTCGCGTAACTGATGCCGGGATTCGGCAGCGATGGCGGCCAGTCGGGGACCTTCAGCCGCAGATAGAAGTAGACGATGAGGGCCATGACGAACATCGAGCCCTCGATCACCATGAACCCGCTGGTACCCCACCAGATCAGGCCCTGCGGACCGAAGGCGAAGTTCGGCAGGCGCGAGGCGTCGATGGCCGGACGCTCGTTCACGCCTCGCCTCCGGCGGTGACGAGTTCGCTGGTCGCAATATCCGCTTGCGTCGATCGTTCCGACTTCTTCGGCCAGAACCAACCGGTGAGCACAATCGTGAGCGGGAGCAGCGCAACCGGCAGCGCCCAGGGCGTGAAGATCGAGCCGACGAAGAAGGCGGACGTCACGACCGCGGTGAGAAACGGCCAGATGCTCGGGTCGGGGTAATGCGTCTTGTGGTGCGGCTCGGCAGCGACGAGGTTCGTGATGAGCACCTCGCGTGAAGTGGAATCGATGCCGACGACCACCGGCGGCGCGTCCAGTGAACGATCCCATGCCGCGCTGCGGCCTTCGACAACCGGGATATAGAGAAAGTTGTAGACCGGCGGCGGCGACGGAATCGTCCACTCGAGCGTTTCACCACCCCACGGATCCGCCGGGGCCACGTCGCCAGCGAGCGCGCTCGCGACCACGTTGTAGAGCAGCACCACGCCTGCGGCGACGAGCAGCATCGCACCGGCGGTCGAGATCAAGTTGAGCGTGCCCCATCCGGTTTCGGCCGGATACGTGTACACGCGACGCGGCATCCCTTCGAGACCGAGGATGTGCTGCGGAAAGAACGTGACGTTGAAGCCGATGAAGAACAACCAGAAGGACCACGTACCCAGCGTGCGGTTCATCATCCGGCCCGTCAGCTTGGGGAACCAGTAATAGACGCCCCCGATGAGCGGAAAGACCGCTCCGCCGATCAGGACGTAATGAAAATGCGCGACGACATAGAAGGTGTCGTGCACCTGCGAGTCGAATGCGGTCGCGGCCAGCGTCACGCCCGTCAGTCCGCCGAGCACGAAGATCGCGATGAAGCCGAGCACGTAGAGCATCGGCGTCTCGAACCGGATCCGTCCGCGCCACAGCGACGCAATCCAGCAGAAGATCTGGATGCCGCTCGGAATCGCGATCACCATGCTCGCCGCCGTGAAGTACGTCAGCCCGAGCTGCGGGAGTCCGGTCGCGAACATGTGGTGCACCCACAGCCCGAAGCCGATGAAACCGGTTGCGACGAGCGACAGCACCATCGCCGTGTAGCCGAATACCGGCTTGCCCGTGAACGTCGCCACGATGGACGAGACCATCCCGAGTCCCGGTATGAAGATGATGTAGACCTCGGGATGGCCGAAGAACCAGAACAGGTGCTGCCAGAGGAGCGCGTCGCCACCTTCGGCAGGGTTGTAGAACTGCGTGCCGACGAGCCGATCGAGCAGCAGGAACGTGCTGCTCAACACCACCGCGGGCATCGCGAAGATGATCATGAAGGACATGACCAGCATCGACCAGACGAACAGCGGAATCCGGCTGAGCGTCATGCCCGGCGCGCGCGTCTTGAAGATCGTCGCGACGAGTTCAACGGCGACCGCGAGCCCCGCGACCTCCGTGAACGTGATGAGCTGCGCCCAGAAATCGGGCCGTTTGCCGACGCCGTAGTCGGGACCCGAGAGCGGCACGTACGCGAACCAGCCGACGTCCGGTCCTGAATTGAGAAATGCGGCCGAGAACAGCATGATGCCGCCGAACAGATACACGTAATAGCTGAAGGCGTTCAGCCGCGGGAACGCGATGTTCCGCGCGCCGATCATCAACGGCACCAGATAGACGCCCATCCCCTCCATGACGGGAACCGCGAAGAGGAACATCATCGCGGTGCCGTGCACGGTGAAGAGCTGGTCGTATGCATCCGCGGTGACGAAGTGATTGTCCGGAATGGCGAGCTGGATACGCATGAGCGCCGCCATGACGCCGGCGATCGCGAAGAAGACAAACGCCGTCGTGATGTAGCGCTTACCAATCGTCCGATGATCGACAACCGAGAACCAGCCGAGGAGACCCTTCGACACGTACCACGCGTCCGAGAGCTGGTTGTGAAGCCGCAGGTCGTCGAACGTCATTTCGGCGATCCCGTCTGCACGGGGGTGACAGCCTGCCGCAGGTTCTCGGGCGTCGTCGCGTTCATGTGATCGCTGCGGCTCGGCAGCGAATCGATGGACGATTGCCCGTTCATCGACTGGATGTACGCCACGATCTGCCAGATCTGCTCGTCGGGAATTTTCGCCTTCCACGACGGCATGCCGTTCGGCCGTCCTTCGACGATCGAGGCAAAGATGTTCTCGGGGTTGCTGCCGTAGATCCACTTGTCGTCCATGAGCGCCGGCCCCATGCCGCCACCACCATTCGCGTGGCATCCCGAGCAGTTGTACTGGCCGAAGAGACGCTTCCCCTGGTTGATGCCGAACGCGTTGTCCTGGAAGGGACTCGTGCCGCCCATCGCCGGCGGCGTGCCACCGGGAAAGATTTGCGAGAGCACAGGCATCGCCGGCTGCCGCGAGACGAGGGCGAGTTTGTCGAAGGGGCGCGCTTCGCGTTCGCACCCGGCGAACAGCAGCAGCACCGCCGCGGCGAGCAACGTACGTTGGCAGGTCATCGCGGCGTTGGCTCGACTCTCGGCACGTGGTACTCGGCAAGCAGCGCGTCGATCTCGCGCCGATGTTCATCGATGAAGCGATTGAGCCGCGTCACCCGCGCGGGATCGCCGCGCCGAACGGCCATCGAGATGTCGAACGCCTGTGGCATCGGGCCGTCCGACTCGGGAGAAACCGCCGTCACGTCGAGCGGCTCCTTCTCGCGCGACGCGAAGTACGCCGCCATCGGTCCCCACGCCGCGGCGACGTCGATATCACCGTTTGCGACGGCGTCGATGATTTCAGCGGGACGGTTGACCGCGTGCTCGTCGCCGAACGCGAGGAACCCGACCAGGTTGCCGGAGATCCCGCGGCGGCCGAGCGATCGCGCCGGCGGCGAGCTCGCGTCGTCTTCGCCGCTGAACTGCACGCCAACACGAAGCCTCGTCAGCCGCGGATCGTCGTACGAGCGGATGTGCAGGCTTCGCGACTGGCGGGTGACGAAGACGAAGATCGATCGGTAGTACGGCTTGGTCGTGGCGAGCCGATCGACGTGCGTCGGATAGCCCATGACGATGTCGCAGCGCCCGGCGAGCAGCGTGGTATCGATGAAATCGGTGCGCTGCGGGCGCCACGTATAACTGACCGCTGCGCCCAGGTCGCTCGCCAGCATGGCTGCGAGTCTGTTCTCAAATCCCTCGCCTCTCGAGTTGGTGAAGGGCATATTCGCCGGGTCCGCACAGACGCGAAGAGGTGCGGCGGTGCGAGGTGCGGGGGTGCGAGGTGCGGGGGTGCGGAGGTGCGTCCGAGAGTGCGACGGTGCGATGGTCGATGCTTGCGGCGTACGCGATGGACACCACACAGCTGCGACACAAACAAGTGCACCGATGCACTGTCGCACCTTCGGACGCACCGTCGCACCGTCGCACCGCCGCACCAGCGCACCGTCGCACCGCCGCACCATCGCACCGTCGCACCGCCGCACCATCGCACCGCCGCTACTCATGGGAGTCCGAACACGTACAACATGCCGCCTTTGGTGGTGACCTGCTTGAGATCGGCCATCGCGTTGACGAATCCGAGCGCGGCGGTGCCGTCACGCGCATCGAGGCTGCCCGCGAGAATCGCGCCCGACCATCCACCGACGCCCGCCAGCACGGCGACGTACTGCTTGCCGTCCGGACCCTGATACGTGACGGGTTGCCCGACGATGCCGGAGCCGACCTTGAACCGCCAGAGCTGTTCGCCGGTCTTTGCGTTGACCGCCTTGAACCAGCCGTCCATCGTTCCGTAGAACGCCACGTCCGACGCGGTGACGACGACGCCGCTCCACACCGGGAACGACTCCTTGATCGACCACACCTTCTTGCGCGCGATCGGATCCCACGCGATGAACTCGCCGCGATTGCCGCCCGGACCGGGATACATCTTGACGTTCGCGCCCACATACGGCGTCCCGGCGATGTAGTTCGCCTCCATCCCCTCGTAGTCCATGCACAGGTTGTTGCCGGGGATATAGAGGTAGCCGGTGTGCGACGAGTACGCCGTCGGTTCCCAGTCCTTGCCGCCGGGCGCTGCTGGACATACGTTGCGCACGACGGTTCCCACCGACGGCGTCTTTTCCTTGTTCTCGTTCGGCCGCCCCGTCTTCATGTCGATGCCCATCGTCGACGTGACGTAGACGAATGGATCCGCGGAGATCAGCGACCCGTTGGTGCGATCGATCACGTAGAGATAGCCATTGCGATCGGCCTTCAGCATCGTCTTGCGCATCTGGCCGTTGATGTTCAAGTCGACGAGAACGTTCTCGTTGACGCCGTCGTAGTCCCACAGGTCGTGCGGCGCGGCCTGGTAGAACCAGATCGCTTCACCGGTATCGGCATCCCGCGCGAACGTGCCGGAGGTCCACTTGTTGTCGCCGGGACGCTGCTCGGCGTTCCATGGACCGGGATTCGACGTGCCGTAATACACAAGGTTGGTCGACGGGTCATACGAGACCCAGCCCCACACAGCGCCGCCGCCCTGCTTCCAACCGTCACCGGACCATGTGTGGATGCCGAGGTCAGTCCCTTTTTCCGCCGGGTAATAGGGCTTGAAGCGCGAGCCGATCAGTACGTCCTTGTCGGGACCCGTCGAGTACGCGCGCCACTTGATGGCGCCGGTCTTCAGATCGAGCGCCGTCAGCCATCCGCGCACGCCCATCTCGCCGCCGCTGTTGCCGACGAGCACCTTGTCCTTGACGATGAGCGGCGCCATCGTCATCGTCTCGCCACGCGTGATGTCGCCCAGCGTGGTGCTCCATCTCAACTGACCGCTCGTCGCATCGACTGCAATGGTCCGGTTGTCGAGCGTGTTGTAGACGACGACGCCGTCGGCGTACGACGCGCCGCGATTCACGACGTCACAGCACGCCACTCCCTGGGCGGACGAGACCACCTTGGGGTCGTACTTCCACTTGATGGGTAATCCGGGTTTCGAGAGGTCGAGCGCGTAGAGGATGTCGGGAAACGGGGTGACGACGTACATCGTGCCGTTCACAACGAGCGGCGCTGCTTCGTGTCCGCGTGTGTAGCCGGTGGAGAACGTCGCCTTGACGCCGAGCTGCCGCGCCGACTGCGGCGTGATTTGCGTCAGCGGACTGAACCGCGTGCTCGCGTAATCGCGCGCGGGACGGATCCAGTTGCCAATCGCATCATCGGATGGAGACTGCGCGGAACCGGCGACGGCGATTATTGCCGTCAAGATCGCGAAGAGCAGCAGCGAGCGAATGCGCATGGCCGAGGTGCTGACCATGCATCGCATGTGCCGCGCTCGGCGACGTGACGGAAGCTGGCGATGCGCTTGCTTCGACCGACGCCATGGCATCCACACAAATCAAGTCGGAACCGAAGCCCCCGTTTCCCGCACGGAAGCAGCAGCAACCTGGACTCGAAGCGGACCTTCGGCCGAAACCGCGCTTTCAGGCGACGCACTACAAACCTGCTGACAAGCTGAAGGACAAGGTGGCCCTCGTCACCGGCGGCGACTCCGGCATCGGCCGCGCAGTCGCCTACCTGTTCGCGCGTGAAGGCGCCGACGTCGCGATCACGTTTCTTCCTGAAGAGCGGCGCGATGCCGATGAAACGAAGGCGGCGATCGAACGTGAAGGCCGACGCTGTCTCACCATCGAAGGGGATCTGACATCAGCCGAGTTCTGCCGCGATGCGGTCGATCGGACAGTGGCCGAGCTCGGCCAACTCGACATTCTCGTCAGCAACGCCGCGCACCAGACGAGCAGAGAAGATCCCGAAGACATCAGCGACGAAGAGTGGGACCACACGTTCAAGACGAACGTGTATGCGTACTTCCGTCTCGTAAAGGCGGCGCTTCCGCACCTCGGCGCGGGGTCGGCCATCATCGTGACGGGATCCGAGACCGGGTTTCTCGGGCCCGAACAGCTGCCCGATTACGCCGCAACGAAAGGCGCCATCCACACGCTTACGAAAAGCCTCGCGAAGCAGCTCGCGCCGCGTGGCATTCGCGTGAACTGTGTCGCGCCCGGTCCTGTCTGGACCCCTTTGAATCCATCTGATCCCGGAGCACCGCCCGAGAAGGTTGCGGAGTTCGGAAAAAAGACACCGCTCGGTCGTCCCGCACAACCCGAAGAAATCGCGCCGGCGTACGTGTTTCTCGCATCTGACGCCGACTCGAGCTACATCACCGGGGAGATCCTCACCGTCATGGGTGGTGGTCCCGCGCCAGGCTAGACCATCATGCCTTTCAGCCAGATTGACACCAACGCGGCGATCGATCGCTGGGTTCCGTCCACGTGTGGACTGTGCTCGATCGGTTGCCGCGTCGACATCGGCGTCAGCGGTCAGACGATCGTCGGCGTACGCGGCCACGTGGGCCATCCGGTCAACAGCGGCCGGCTCGGTCCGAAAGGCCTGAACCAGTACTTCGCCAACCGGCATCCACACCGTGCGACCGCGCCGCTGATTCGCGGCCGCGACGGCCGGCTCCTCCATGCCACGTGGGACGACGCGATGGCGCTGATGGTGGATCGGTTCAACGAGGCGCTCGCGATCGACGGTCCGGACGCGGTTGCGATCTACAACAGCGGCCAGTTGCTGCTCGAGGAGTACTACACGCTCGGCAAGATTGCGCGCGCCGGCCTCGGCATCGCGAACATCGACGCCAACACGCGTCTTTGCACCGCGACGACCGCCGCGTCGCTCATGGAAAACTTCGGCGCCGACGGTCCGCCCGGCGCGTACGAAGACTTCGAGCAGACCGAGTGCATCGTTCTCGTCGGCCACAACGCGGCGGAGCAGAGCACGGTGCTGTGGATGCGCATCCTCGCCGCGAAAGCGGGTCCGCTGCATCCAAAGATCATCGTCATCGATCCGCGGCGGACGTTCACGGTCGCAACCGGAGCCGATCTGCACCTTCAGCTGAAGCCGGGGACCAACGTCGCGCTGCTCAACGGCATCTGCAACCTGTTGATCGAGAACGGCTGGATCGATCGGGACTTCATCGCGCAGCACACGATCAAGTTCGAGCAGCTGCGTGACATCGTCTCGACGTACACACCCGAGCACGTCGAGCGGATCTGCGGCGTGCCCTCCGACAAGCTGCGGCAGGCCGCGGAGTGGATTGGTACTAGTCGAACGACGGTCAGCACCTGTTTGCAAGGCGTCTATCAGAGCAACCAGGCGACGGCGGCGGCGTGTGCGGTGAACAACATTCACCTGCTGACGGGAAAAATCGGACGCCCGGGGTGCGCACCGTTCCAGTTCGCAGGCCAGCCAAGCTCCATGAGCACGCGCGAGACAGGCGCGGACGGAACCTATCCGGCGTACCGCAACTGGGAAGACGCCAACCACATGATCGATCTCGCCGCGCGCTGGAACGTGCCGGTCGAACTGCTCGGCAAGAAACCGGTCGGGGCACCGGAAATTTTTGAGCTATGCGAGCACGGTTACGTGAAGGTGCTCTGGAACATCGCTACCAATCCGGCGGTCAGCATGATGAACCGCACGTCGCACCTCCGCACGTTGAACGGCGTGTTCCTGATCGTGCAGGACTGCTTCGCGGATACGGAAACCGCGCAGCTCGCCGATGTGGTGCTGCCGTCGGCGATGTGGGGTGAGAAGACCGGCTGCATGACGAACGCCGAGCGGCGCGTCACGCTGCTGCGAAAGGCGGTCGACCCGCCAGGCGAGGCGAAGTCCGATTTCGACATCTTCGTCGACTTCGCCGCCCGCATGAACCTGCGCGACGCGGACGGCGCGCCGCTCATTCAGTACATCGATCCAGAAGACGCGTTCGACGAGTGGCGGATGGTGTCGCGCGGCTGCATCCCCGACTATTCCGGCATGTCGTACGAGAGGCTCGACGAGACCGGCGGCCTGCAGTGGCCGTGCACGGATGCCAGGCCTGAAGGAACGACGCGCCTGTATAGCGACCTGTCGTTCCCAACGGCCTGGTACGTCTCGGAGTCGTACGAGAAAGACATCGAGACGGGCCACGAGCACACGTTGAACGAGTATCGGGAGAAGCGCGATCCGCGCGGGCGGGCGGTGTTTGTCGCGACTGACTACCAGCCGCCGAATGACACGACGGACGCGGAGTTCCCGCTGATCGCGATAAGCGGACGGCAGGTCTATCACTGGCACACGCGCACCAAGACCGGACGCGCGCCGCTGCTTCATGATGCGGCCCCGGGCATCTTCATCTCGGTCAACGAAGAGGATGCGGCGGAGCTCGGTATCCGCGACGGCGACATCATCGAGGTCATCTCTCGCCGCGGCTCGGTCGGCGGACCGGCCAAAGTCGGTGACGTCGTGCCGCGCGGCGTTGTCTTTATCCCGTTTCACTACGGCGAGCTTGGCGACGTGCACGCCGCCAACAACCTGATGCCGAAACTGTGGGATCCGGTGTCGAAGCAACCGGTCCAGAAAATCGCCGCGGTACGCGTCGAAGCAGCGGCCAGAACATCGGAGGAGCCCTGGTGGCAACGAAAACCGTAGGCCGGGCGGCAGGACACTCGTTGTCAGGTTCGCCGCAGGTTCCGTCGACCGCGCCACAGCGACCGCCGTCGCTGGTCGAGCTGTTTCACCCGCTTATCGCGCGCGAGATCGCCGCCATCGGCGCGATCGATTCGGCGATTGCGCACGAATCCCACCCAAGCTACGTCGTCCTCCTGCATGCAACCAAGCTGAACAAGCAGGCGAACGTCGAGCAGATGGCGACGGTCATCCGCATGACCGGCGGTGACCCGCCAGAACAAGCGGTGCTCCGGAAGCTGATGATGAAGGCGCAGACGGTGCTCACATGGCGTCTCGGCGGAACGACGGCAACGCTATCCGCGATGCGCTTTGCCGAACTCGACTTGCTGCGAAGGTATACGAGCGCTCTTGATCACGCGGACGGACTCGCTCGCCACGCGGTCCGCAAAGCACTGACGCGAACGATCGTCCAGTGGCACATTCTGACGGCTCACCTCGCGAGGCAGACGGGACGCGGCGCATCGATGCTGCCGCGACCGTTGCGCGAGTACTTCGCCGGCCAGACGCCGAAGGCGTGCATGCGGTGTCACCTCGACAGGCCCGGCTCGCACCCTCCGCTCGAACGCGTCGATCCGCATCCATACACCTATATCTGCGCGGGCTGCCATGACGACGTCCGGGCAGAGTTTCCGCCGGATCTCGCTTCACAGATGGATGGCTGGCCGCCTCGCGTGCAGGACGCACGCGTGCTGCAGCATGCGATTGGCCGGCCGTCCACGCTGCACGCGTTTCACGCCGTACTGCAGCCGCTCAGCGGATTGCCGGTGGAGGTGCCAGTACCAGCGGTCGCGAAGGCGATCATTGTGCCCGCGATCGAACCTCCGCCCCAGCCTGCAGCACACGAGAGCGCAACGACGCAGGTCGATCCGATGTCGGAGGGAGAGCGGGAGTACGTCGCGACGCTGTTCGACTATCGCAGCGTCCGGAGATTCTGGTAGCTACTGCGCGGCGTAATTCTTCGAAAAGCCGTTGCGCGCGTTGGTGACGGTGAACGAACCGTCGTTGCGCGCGGAAAGCTTGATCCAGTACGCGGGGCCGGCGTGCGCGGGTGCCGGCGGCGCGTTGGAGCCGGGCTGCGGCAGCGGCATCGGATCGATAGCGAGCGCTGCCGGCGGGTTGTCGACCGTGTTCGCGATGAACACGCCGGGCGTGGCGTACTCCTGGCCGCTCAGCTGTGAGAAATGCAGCTGCCACAGGTCCTCGAAGCCAGGCGACGAATAGAACGCCTTCATGACGTCGGGGTAGCCGCCCTTGCGCGTGCCGTTGTTCATGATCGCCACGCGCGGCGCGAGCGCATGGATGAACGGCGCCGAGTTCGACGTGTCCTGGCCGTGGTGCGGGCCGATCAGCGCATCGATGCCGCCGATGCGGTTGTTCGGGCAGACGAGCGCGTACTCCTTGTCTCTCGTGAGGTCGCCAGGATGAAGCGCGCGGAACTTCCCGAACGTCATGAGAATCGCGATCGACGCGGCGTCCTCCGGGAACGCATCGACCGGCTTCGGGTTGCCGCATAGCGGGTTCGGCCTGCCCGCTCCCGCCACCGGCCTGGCTATCGGATCACCGCCCGCGGCGACAACGCGGACGTCGAGACCTGCCATCTTGATCGTGTCACCCGCCTTCACAACCGTGTGCTTGGCGGTGGCGTACAGCATTGGATACGTCGTCGCCAGAAAGCGATCGGTCGCCTCGGCCGGCTGCACGTTCGGCCCGTGATCGATGAACTCGCGAATGGGAATCCGCGACGCGACTTCTGCCAGTGCTCCGTAGTGATCGCCGTGCCAGTGTGTCACGACGACGTGATCGATCTGCGTGAGGCCGGCATCTTTCGCCGCGTCGAGGATGCGCGATGCGTCGCGCATGGCCCCCATCCCGCCATTGCCCGCATCGTCGAGGAGCGACTCCCCGGTCGGCGAGACGAACAGCGTCGCATTGCCGCCCTCGACATCGATCGCGTAGATCGTCAGCGTGCCCGATGAGCCTGGCCGACGAGCGGCGTTGGCAACCGTGCCTGATTGTGCGGACAAGACCGCGACCGCGACGTACGCCATCGCGGTCGCCAGACACGCGCGGACGCTATTTGATCCGGCGGATCTGAACATTGCGATAACGAATCAAACCGCCAGCCGCCTGCAACGACACGGGACCGCTCGCGTACTTGGCGTCGTCGGCTTCGGCCACCAGCTTCCCATCGAGCCTGCCCGTCATGTGCGGGCCTCTCGTGCTGATCTCGACCGTCGTCCATTTGCCCGCCGAATCGAACTTGAACAGCGGCTTCGCGACGTTGACGATCGATCCCGTCCGGCCCGTCTGGTCGGCTCGGTTGTCGTTGATATTGAACTCGTAGCCGTTCTCGATGCCCGGGTCTTTCGGATCGGTGATGCGGAACAGGAAGCCGCCGTTGGAATCCGCGAGCGCGTAGACTTCGCCGCGCAGATCGAAATCGGTATACGACTCCTTCGTCAGCAGGAAGCCTCGGGCCTTCGTCGCTTCGATGACGCCGTCGGCAATTTTCCAATCCGCATTACCGGTGACGTTCCAGTTGCTGAGATCGTTGCCGATGAGCGAGACCCACCCGTCCGACTGGGCGGAAGCCAACGGCGCCGTGGCGATTGCGACGGCGGCGGCGAAAGCGACGGCGAGACGCACGGCGGTCCTACTCACAGCCCTGCAGCCGTCCCGATCCCGGCTCCCGTGTCGGTTCCGGATAACCGTTGATGTACGGCTGGGAGAAGCGGATGCGTACGCCCTGCTCGTCGAGGAATCCGACTGACTGCTGGAACAGTGCAGGCGGCGGTCCGGTCGGCGGCACCGTGCCGTCGAAGATGTAGAGCCGGTTGCGAATCATGTAGATCGCGACGAACGTTCGCGTCTTGTCGGGATTCGTCAGCTGGACGCGCTTGCCGGTGACACGATCGCTCGCGGCGTACGCGAAGTACGTCACCTTGCCTGGACCGAGGATGTACTTCGACGCCGCATAGTCGATGGCACCGCGCAGCTCGTTGTCCGACGGGTTGGTGCACTGGTCGGGGTACTTGTCGCATCCCTTCAGCCGATCCGCGTGAACCTTCTGGATGTTCGAGTAGTCGACCATCGTCACCGAGAACTTGCTCGCGCCGTCGATCGAGGTGTGGACGTGCGCGGGCAGCGTGGCGCCGAACTCGGTCTTGTAGTCGACGGTCGTAACCGTCGGCTGTTTCGGGAAGTTGACGAGAAACGAGTCGGCGCGGCTGTAGTACTCGATCCATTCCTGCGCGAGCGCAGGAGCCGCCAGACAGAGAATCAGTGCCGCCGGGACGAACCGCATCAGTCGCATACGGGCCTCCGTGACGTGCCGGATATTACACCGGCGGCGGCTGGATGCTGCTAGAATCCCGCGCGGGACGACCCTTCGCGACCTGATTCAAGGAGTTTCATATGCAACGGCGGCGTTTGGCGCTGGCGCTGGTGTGCGCCACGGTATTCATTGGAGGCGGCATCCTTGCGGCGCAAGGCGAGCCGCAGTCGAACCACGCGGCTGCTGCCGCGTCGGGGATGGAAGTACTTCGCGGTGCGACGATCATGCGCACCAAGGGCGCATCGAAGTTCACCACGACGGCACCAGCTCCGCTTGCCTACCGCGGTGGCTACAACGGTACCGGCGTGATTGCGGGCGCAAGCAAGGTGTACCTCGTGTACTGGGGATCGCAATGGAACAACAACGATCCGTCAGGTGAGGCCACGATTCAGTGGAACTTCTTCCACGACGTCGTCAACAGCGCATGGAACAACTCGGTGACGCAGTATTGCCAAGGTGTTGCGGCGGGTACGATCCACTGCAACGGGTTCGGTACGCCCGCCATCAATGGGCCGACGTTGATTGACGTCTGGTACGACAACGCGTCGGCGGCTCCAAGCAGTCCGTCGCAGTCGCAGCTCGCGGCCGAAGCAGTAAGGGCGGCGAACCATTTCCAGAACACGACGCAGGCGTCGAACCTCACCGCACAGTACGTGATCAATACGGCGACACATAACAATTCGCCTGGCTTCGGCAGTTCCTATTGCGCGTACCACAGCACCGCGAGTTCGGCCTACGGGTACCTCGCGTACACCAACATGCCGTACATGACCGATGCCGGCGCGGCCTGCGGCGCGAATTACAACGGCCTCGGACCGAAGGCGGGCATCACCATCGTCGGCGGCCACGAATTCGCCGAGACCGAAACAGACATCTGGCCCAACGTCGGCTGGCTCGACAAGAATGGCGCAGAGAACGGCGACAAGTGCGCGTGGATCGCGACTGGCAAGCAGGGCGCGACGGCGATGGTCACGCTGAACGGCAACCCGTACCCGCTGCAGGCGTTGTGGAGCAACGCGTTCAACAACGGCGCCGGCGGCTGCGTCCAATCGTACTGACGGCTTTTGTGGGGCGGGCCTCGGGGCCCGCCTACTGTTTCAAATTGATTGTCCAGGCGAGCGGGACCGACGACGGGTTGTAACAGGTGCCGTCGTCGCACGCCTGATAGTCGAACCTGCCGGTGATCGTTAGCGACTTCTGATCGCGCAGCGCCGCTCGTGCGGCGGCGCTGCCGTCGAGCGTCATCTCCTGCACCAGCGTGAACGGCTTCCGATATGCCGGCACTCGCTCGTTCAACGGCTTGAACTCGTAGATTTCTGACGGTGGATAGGTCAGCGGCCGCGCGTGCACGAATGACGTCGGCGCAACGGTGAGTGCGACCGTCTTATAGCCGTTGGCCCCTGGCGCGTAGACGTGCATGTTGGCGCGCGGCGTCACGCTGATCGTGAGCGCGAACCGCTGCCCCGGCGCAACAGCGGCCGGTGGCGGATACGCGATGACGTCCACCTGCTGCGTCGTCGGATAGTTGCCGATGACGATTGACGAGTCGTTGTCGTGCGGCGGGTTCCGCCGTTCGACGTTGCTCAGGGCGCCTCCCGTGTCAGTCGAGAGGCCCGAAGCGGGTGACTCCCGCGATGCGGACCCGCCGGGTCGCGGGGACGACCCGCCGCACGACGCGACGACGAGCGCGGCGGCGATCGCGATCCTCGCGACGGCCACCGCGCCCCTCGTGCTTACGAGTTGCCCGGCCAGGGTTTGCCCACCAGGAACGCAGGATTCGCGCCCTTCCTCGGCGCGTACTTCTGCACGCGTCCCGTTCTTACTTCCGCCGTGTAGAGGTTCCCCTCTTTATCCGTGCTGAAGCCGTGGATGCCCCACTGGCAGCCCTGACACGTGCCGAACGTGCCCCACGAATACAGGAGATGTCCTTCGGGATCGTAGCCAAGCAACTTGTTCGAGCCCTGGTCGGCGGCCCAGAGAATCCCGTCGGATCCCATGTAGATGCTGTGCACGTTCATCGGCGGACGCGGCCCCACGTCCCACTGGTCGAGGAACTTGCCGTTCTCGTCGAACACCTGGATGCGGCCGTTGTTGCGATCGTTCACGTAGACGCGCCGCGTCTTCGGATTCACCGCGATGCCGTGCACGCTGTTGAAGTAGCCCGGACGCCGCTCGTTCGGCTGGTTTCCTTTCATTCCCCACTCGAGCAGCTTCGTGCCCTTCATGTCGTACTTGATCACGCGCGTGCCGTCGTAGCCGTCCGCGAGGTACCACGTGTTCGCGTCCATGAAGGCCATGAACGTCGGACGGCTGAAGTGAGTGTCGTCGGTGCCCGCCACACCCGGCGTGCCGAGCGTCAGCAGCCGCGTCTTGCCGTCGTGCGTGAACTCGGTGACGAAATGGTTATCGGCATCGACGATCCAGATGTGCTTCTCCGGATCGTACGGGCTGATCTCGACGTCGTGCGGCCGTCCCCAGATCTTGTCCCACTGCGACCAGTCCTCGACCATCTTGCCGTTGCGATCGAACACGACGATGACGTGCTCCCAGCGCCAGTCGACGCCGGGGCGACCGTTGCTGCCGTCGGCCGCCGCCTTGCCGCCGCTCGGCGTCGCGCTCGCCGTCTCGCGCAGCGGCACGCCGGGACCAACCGGGAACTTGATGCTCGGCCCGATCTGCGGCAACCACGTCGTCTTGATGTTGGCCGGAAGAGTCGGCAGCTCTCCCTTCTGCGTCACGAAGACGCGGTCCGGCGTTTCCGGAAACACCATCGTCGACTGCGACCACGTCCAGCCTTGGTGGTTCGGCAGGCTTTCGGCGAGCGGGCGCGGCCAGTTCTGGACCGGATCGTACGGCCCGAACGCGTCATTGCCGCCCTTCTGTCCCGGGACCGCCGCGAACCCGTCGCCCGGTGTCTTCTTCTGCTGACCTTGCGCCGTACCGATGCGATCGTTGACCAGGAGTCCCGCGACGAAAGCCATCGCGATCGCCGCGACCTGAAGCGCTCGTGCTCGTCTCGTCATGGTTGCATCCTCGTGGTGGGCACTATAGTCCAAACGGAACGATGGCTGTGCCTCGCCGGCGACTCAGGGCCCCGTTCCATTTCGCCCCGCGGACACGTCGCGCGGTGCGATCCAGCACGACACGCCGCGCGCCTCGAGCAGCGCGCACACCTCCAACGCGATCGCCTGATCCCCGACGCGTAGGAGATGAAGAGGCTGGCCACGTTATTTCTTCATTTCTTCGCCGCGTTCAACTGCGCGTCGAAGTTCACGACGAGCGTCACGGGGCTGATCGCGGCTTCCTGTATGTCCTCGGCCACGAGGAACCGCTGGCCATCGGCCGTCACGTCGTACGGGTACCCGGCGGCGTTCTGGCGCGCGCGTATACCGAACAAGCGATGGGGACGGCCGACTTCAATGCCGGCGGGGCCTTCAGCGACGTCCGCGGCCATCAGCGCATCGGTCTCGAGGAAATAGATCTCCCTGCCGTCTCGCCGCCAGCGCGGGCGGAACGCAAGGTTCGCCTGTGAGACCGGCCATCGCGCGGGACCGCCGGCAACGGGCGCGATGAAGACCTGATTCTGACCCGCTTCGATGGCGGCATACGCGAACCAGCGCCCGTCCGGCGAGTAACGAATATTGAGGTCCGCCAGTCCGCTGAGCGGCCGCACGGTGACCGCCTTGTGTTCGCCGGCAAGCGGCAACTGCAGCAGCGTCAGAGAATCGGCGCCCGCGGGGCGATGGGTGAAACGGACCGCATGGCCGTCGGACGTCAGACCGGATATCGCAAGATTTCCCGCCGTGGAACCAAGCAGGGTCACGCCCTCGGCCAGGCCGTTGATGGACAACTGCTTCACGGACCATGTATTCAGACCGTTGCCGGCGAGCGGCGTCGTCGCGTACACGACACCAGAGCCGTCGGGCAACCAGACGGGATCCCGATCGAGGCTGGCGTCGAACGTGAGCTGGGTGCGCACGCCGCGCTTCAAGTCGAACAACCAGACGTTGCGTGCGCTTGGGGCAGGACTGCTGGCCACGCCGGCGATTCGATTTCCATCGGGCGAGAGTTCAACGCTGCCCACGTCCGACGCGTCGGGCACGATGGCGAGCGTCTTCCCCTCCCGGTCGTGCCAGGCGAGCTGATACTGCGCGCCCACTGTGGACGACTCGTACACGAGCACGCCGTTCTGCGACACCGAGAAGGCCGCCGTGCGACCGGTCGAACCGCCGATCGGGATGTGTTCGGCGAGGGAGACGGCCGCCCCCTGCAACTCCAGCCGGTCGGCGTCGAACCGCTGCGCCATGAGCGTGGTCCCGCGCATGAACAGGAGGTAGCCGCGGCTGTACTGCGCGTTTGAGCCGACGTCGATGAGCAGCTTGCGCTCAGCCGGATTGTCGATCGACGCAACCATCACGGCACCGCTCGGATGCGTCCTGCTCACGATGAGGTGATAGAGAAAATGCTTTCCGTCGGGCAGGAAGAAGGGCTGCCACTGCCCGCCCTCCGCATCCGCCTTGTTCAATCCGAGAACCGCTTCGGGCGTGCCGCCCGAGAGGCCGACCTTCGACAGCGTGGTTGAATCGGGTTCGAACAGTATCAGGTTGTCGCGATTCCACGCGCCGCCCGTGTTTCCGGCACTCCCGATGACGGTCGCAGGACCGCCGTCGACACTGACCGTGCTCAGCTTGCCGCTGGCCGAAAATGCAAGGCGCCGGCTGTCGGCCGACCAGAAGGCGTTCACGACACCCCCAGTACCCTGCAGCGGATGCGCGGTCAGCGTCTCGAGCGATCGGATCCAGAGCCGCGTCGGACTGCCCGCATCGGCCGCGATGAACGCGAGTGTGCGGCCATCCGGCGAAATGGCAAATCGCGTCGACGGATTCGCGTTGCCCCAGACAACCTTGTCCGGCGGCAAGAGCGACGACCGATAGAGCGGCGCGTCGGTGGCCGGGCGGACCAGCCACGCCGCGGGCGCTCCGACGATCGCGCCCGCGAGCGCCGCGACGGCCGGCGTGATCCACCGCGGCCAGCGCCGTGACACGCGCACGCGCTTCACGGTCGCGGCTGAAGTCGCCGCCGCCGATGGTGTCGACGCGTCCCTCGCCGCCGCAACCGATTGCGCGAGCTCGCCGACGCGATCCTCGAGCCGTCCGGTGAACCCATCGGTCCAGTGATGCCGGGCCAGGTAGAACTCGAGCGATCCCGCCGGTGGCACGTCTTCGATCCGCAGCGTGAAGATCGCCTTCTGCTTGCCGAACGCGCGGTTGACTTCGTTCTGCACGAACGGCGAGTCGCTCGACGCCGTCGAGAGCAGCAGCAGGAACGCGCCCGCCTCGTCGATCGCATGCAGCAGCGCTTCGTCCCACTTCGATCCCGGCGCGACGTCGCGCGGCGCGATCCAGCACGACACACCGCGTGCCTCGAGCAGCGCGCACACCTCCAGCGCAATCGCCTGATCCGCCGACGCGTAGGAGATGAAGAGATGCTTCACTTCGTGTCTTCCGCCCAGTTCACCACCAGGTCCATCTGGCTGACCGGCGGGCGGACGCCGGGCTGCCTCTCGCTGCGCATCAGGAACCGGCGTCCGTCGGCCGCGACCTCGTAGCACCGCATCGGAACACAGCCTTGAGGGTCGGGACGCCGCAGGACCTCACGAGGCGTCCCGACGATCGGCGGCGCGGTCCCGGTGACGTCGACGGCCATCAGCACCGTCTCCGGCGGCTGATTGATCGAGTAATACAGCGTGCGGCCATCGCGCGACCACATCGGGTTCCGAGCGGCGGCAGCCACCTGCACACGGCCAGGGGAGCCATTCAACGCCTGCACGAAGAGATTGTCCGCCGCGAGATAGGCCATCCAACGCCCGTCGCGCGAGACATCGACATCGACATTCCCCGGCACGGGCATCAGCGTCCGCGTCGTCTTGCCATCCGGCTCGAGCAGTTTCAGCTCGCCGTCGTGGCCTGGGACACTCGACACGTACACGAGCCGCCCATCGGCCAACCACGCGACAGTCAGCAAGATCCGGTTCGCCTCCTGGATCAGCGTCCGCGGCGCTCGTGATCGATCGATCACGCGCCCGATGATGCGATCGCCGTGGTCTCCCGCGATCTCGCGTCCATCAGGCGACCACGCGAAGTAGATCAAATCGGTGTCGCAGTCGTCACACCGCATCCAGAGCCCGCGCTGCACATCGATGACCCAGAACTCGCGGCGAAGCGCGCCGACCAGCGTGACGCCGATATGCGATCCGTCCGGCGAATCGCGGATGACAAGCCGTCCGCCGGCTGGCCTGCCAGCCGCCGGCTCCACGCTGGCCGTCTCGGCGCCGTTCACCGCGATCGCGGCGGTGTCACGGGCGCCGAACAGCGCGCCGCGAATGACCGCGAGCGTCCCCTGCGCCGACACCGCGAACATCCCGTAGCCGCTCGCCGCCCCGAAACGCCCCTGGATGCCGCTCTCCATCACGCCGCTCATCACCGGGGACGGCTCGCCATTGATGGTGCCGCGCGTGGCGTCGAAACCAACCGTCATCAACGTGCCGAGCCGCATGAAGCCGAGGCGGCCCGACGGCATCAGCCGCGGATCCGTGGCGTGTTCCAGCACCAGCCGCGGTGCGGCGCCTCCGAGCGACTGAAACATCAGTCGGCTGTCCGTCGCGTCCGCGAGCGCAACATCGGAGAACAGAACGCCGTTGGCCGCCGGCAGGATCATCGGCATGCCGTGCCTGCGCGACGCAACCGCGGTGGTCAGCGCCGCCGGCGTTCCGCCATTCGCCGAGACGCGCATCAACCGGCCGCTCTCCGGATCGCCAAAGACGATGGTGTCGTCTCGTCCCCATGAGGCGCCGTTCCCCCCGAGCGGCCCCAGCAACGGCATCGACGGCGTGATGGTGGTTGGCGCACCGCCCTCGATCGGAACTTTCCGCAACTCGTTGGCTGCCCAGAAGCCAACCCATCGGCCGTCGGGCGAGACGAACGGCATGCGCGCGCCTTCGGTCCCGGCGATCGCGCGTGCGTCAGTGCGATCGAGCGGACGGAGATAGAGCTGCGTCTTCCCTGCGCCGGTGGCTTCGATGACGAGCGCGCTGCCGTCAGGGGTGAAGAACATCGGCGTTCGGACCGGAAGCTGCGGGCTGCCGACGCCTTCGCCAAACACGGTGCCCGGCGGCGCATCGATCGACGCGACGATACGGCGCAGCGGCGTCGCGCGCACGCCGCGGACCGCGGGCACGGCAAGAGCCGCCATCCCGATGACCGCAGCGGCAGCGACGATCCATGCGATCCGCTCGCGACGGCTCCCGCGCGTGAGTGCCCGTGCAGGAGAAGACCTTCTCGCGGCGACTCGAGTGGCCGTCGCTGTTGTCGCAGCGGTCGGCGACGCGCCGATGAGCGTCGTCACCGACGCGGCGAGCTGGTCCGCCTGATCCTCGATGCGCCCGGCGAAGCCATCGATCCAGTGATGGCGTCCAACGTAGAACTTCAGCGACTTCCCCGGGGTCACGTCCTCCGCGCGGAACGTGAAGATCGTCTTCTTCTTCTCGAACGCCTCGTTGACCTCGTTGCTCACGTACGACGATTCGTTGGCCGCCGTTGTCAGCACGAGCAGGAACCCCGACGCTGATTCGATGGCGTCGAGAATCGACTCGTCCCACTTCGATCCGGGCGCGACGTCGCGCGGCGCAATCCAGCACGCGATGCCGCGCGCCTCGAGCAGCGCGCACACCTCCAGCGCGATCGCCTGATCCGCGGATGCGTACGAAATGAACAACGGCGCAGTCGCCATCGACGAACTCATTGCGGCGCCCGCAGCGCGAGCGTCCAGTTCTGGACGACATTGATCGCAGCAACCGGCTTCGGCCGCTCGTTGAGCGCCCGAAGCATGAGAAACCGGCGCCCGTCGGGACTGATGCCGTAGGAACCAAGCGGATAGTCGGGGCCGGCGAATGCACCCTCGAACAGCATGCGCGGCGTGCCCGGCTTGAACGTGGCGCCGTCGAGGACATCGACCGCCATCATCCTGTCGCCTTCGCGGAAGAAGAGCTCGCGGCCGTCGCGCGACCAGAGCGGCTCGAGGCCGCCCTCGGTCGAGATCTGCCAGCGTCCGGCGGCGTCGGCGAAAGAGCGGACGTACACCTCCCGCCGCCCTGATTCATTCGAGAGGTACGCGACCCAGCGCCCGTCCGGCGAGATGCGCGCCTGCGTCGACGAGCCAGCTGCCTCGAGCCAGGGGCGCGCCTTGCTGAAGTCGTTCGCAGGCATGACCCAGAGATCGGAGCTGCTGGACGGCGTGATGCGATGAAAGATGATCTGCCTGCCGTCCGGCGTCCACGTGTCTGCGAGGCAGCCGCCGCCTTTCGCATCGCAATGCGTCAGCTGCTTCTCGCCGCCGCTGCCGTCGGCGGCCACCTCGAAGACATCTTCGACGCCGCGACTGGCGCGATTGGATGCGTAGGCCACCCGCGTGCCATCTGGAGACCAGATCGGAAACCGGTTGTCGCCGCCGAACGTCAGCCGCGTGCCGTTGTTGCGCTCGAGATCGTAGGTCCAGATGCCGCTCTCCGCGCTCGTCGCGATTCGCGTGGCATCGGGGGACAGGCTGAACTGTCCGTAGTCGCGCGGCGACGCGGGGACAGGCGTGACGGCTCCGCGCCGATCGACCCAGACAGGCTGCTGCCGCGGCGCGGCTTCGATCCCGCCGGGCACATACACCAGCGCGCCGCCGGCCGACACGCTGAACATGCCTTCGCCGGCGCGGGCGTACCGCAGTGAATCGAGCACGCGCTCGGGTGCGCCGCTGAGCGCGAGGCTGGCGGTGTCGAAGGGTGCCGCCATCAGCGCGCCGCCGCTCATGTAGACGAGATGTCCCCCTGCATACCGCGGCTGCTTTCCACCCTCAATCAGAACGCGCCGCTCTCCGGTCCCGAGCGGCTGCACCACGATTTGCGATGAGCCGGAGATCGTAAACACGATCGCCTTCCCGCCCGGCAGCACCTCGGGATCGCGGTACGACATCTCCGCCGCGTCCTTCGGTGTCGTCACTACTTCGGCCTTGCCTCCTGTATCGGCGACGCGCATCAGGTTCAGGCTCGCGGGCGTCGAGTACACGATGAATCCCGGACCCCAGCTCGCCGCGTTCGGGCCGCCCGGAACGTCGCACAGGAGAATCGGCGTCCCTCCCTGGATCGACACCTTCATCAGCCGGCCGTTTGCGAAGAACCCCACCCACTGTCCATCAGGTGAGAAGAACGGCGTGCGTCCACCCGCAGTGCCGGCAAGCGGCTTGACGTCGAAGCTGTCGAGCGCGCGGATACGCAGCTGATCACGGCCCTCATACACCAGCGTCCGTCCGTCAGGTGACAACGCGAGCGGCTGGCTGTTGGCGGAACCGGTGATCTCGTCGCCGTCGGCGAGCGCGATCGTCAAGCGCGCAACGGACGCCTGCGGCACGGACGACGGCCGCAGCGTTCGCCACGCGGGCACGGCGAGCAGCGCCGCCGTGCCGATCGCGATCGCAGCGGTCGTCCACGCCAGGCGCTCGCGTCGCCCCGCTCGCGTGATGACGCGTGACGTGCTCTTCGTCGTTGGCCGCGTCGCGACGCTGCCCTCGCCCGCGCCGAGCATCGTCGTCACCGACGTCGCGAGCTGCGCGACCTGGTCCTCGATCTTGCCGGCGAAACCATCCGTCCAGTGATGCCGCGCGAGGTAGAAGCCGAGCGACTTGCCGGGCGCGACGTCCTCGGCGCGGAAGGTGAAGATCGGCTTGTTGGCGGCAAACGCGTGATTCACCTCGTTGCTGACGTACGGCGACTCGTTCGCCGCGCGCGTGAGGATCAGCAGGAAGGCGCTCGCATCGGTGATGGCGTCGACGATCGTCTCATCCCACTTCGTGCCGGCCGCGACGTCACGCGGCGCGATCCAGCACGACACGCCCCGCGCCTCGAGCAGCGCGCACACCTCGGTCGCGATCGCCTGATCGCCCGAGGCGTGGGAAATGAAGATGCTTGCCACGCGGCTATTTGGCCGGCGCGAGGCGTTTCAGCTCGTCGGCCCAGTTCACGACGACGTTGAGCTGCATCGAGAGCGTGCCGGTCTCGGGCTTGAGCATCAGGAAGCGCTTGCCGTCCGATGACACGTCGTAATTGGCGTTCGACAGCGGGCTTAGGACATAGGGGCCGTCGAACAGCTTGTGCGGATTGCCGGCCTTGAACGTCGGCTGCGTCGCGACGTCGACCGCCATCATCGCCGTGCCTTCGCGGTAGAACAGCTCGCGTCCGTTCGGGTTCCACACGACCTCGGAGCCGCCTTGCGTCGAGACCTGCCACTTGCCGCCCGGACCCGGATACGGCCGGACGTAGATCTCGTCGTGCCCCGATTCGCGCGAGTCGTACGCGATCCAGCGGCCGTCGGGCGAGAAGCGCGGCGCCGTTTCGTAGGCGTCGCTCTTGACCCACACTTTCGCCGCCCGATCTTTCATCGACAGCGTCCAGATGTTGCGCTGCGCCGGACCGTCGTACGTGAACAAGAGCGTCTGGCCGTCTGGTGTCAAAGACGAGGCGACGTTATTGCGACTCGGCGGTGTCTTGATCAGCGCCTCGGCCGCGCCGCTTCCGTCAGCCGGCTGCCAGAAGATGTTGTTCGCCGTCCCCTTGTACACCAGGCGTGACCCGTCGGGCGTCCACAATGCACCGATGTTCGCCGCGCCGTCGAAGGTCAGGCGTGAGAGCGTGCCGCGGTCGAGATCGTAGAACCAGACCTGCGTGGCGGGAACCTGTCCGATCGAGATCGCGACCCGGTGCCCGTCGGGAGAAATCCGCGGTCCGTAGTACGAATTCGGCGGCGCGGCAGTCGCCTGCTCCGCTCCACCGCGATCGACCCACACGAGCTTCTGTGTGGCTGTCGCTGAGCCCGTGTGATAGACGAACACGCCGGTTTGCGACGCAGTGAACGCGGCGCCGAGCGCATTCGGGTCGTCCTGGACCTGCTGCGCGATCGGCACCGGATCTCCCATCGTCCGCAGCCGATCGGGATCGAATGGCTGCGCGACCACGGTTCCCTGGCGGCTGAAGAGCAGGTGGCCGCCAGCGAATACCGCGTTCGATTCCGCAGGCTCGAGTTCGACATGGTCCTTCGAGCTCAGCGATCCAATCGCGAACGCACTTCTCCCGGACGTGCGGCTGGCGAGGAGATACAGGAAGTGGTCGCCGTCAGGAAGGAATGTCGGCCAGGTGGAGGCGCGGCCGCTCGGCGGTTCCTTCGGAAGCGCCGCAACGGTACCGCCGGTGTCGGCCACCTGGAAGAGCTCCGGACGTTCGTTTCCTCTCGCGTAGGAGTACAGAATCTGGCGCTTCGAACCCCATGCGAAGCCGAAATAGTTCCCGCCGATTCCGCCTGGAACCCCAGCGTCCGCGAGCGTCAGCACCTCGCCGCTCGCAAGATCGATCCGCTTCAACTTGCCCTGCGAGAGAAATGCGATCGCCTTGCCGTCGGGCGACCACGTGGGGAATCCGGCGTTGTCGGTCCCCGGCAACATCGTCGCCACATCGCGATCGATCGGTCGAAGCCATAGCGTGCCCGCGCCGCGGCCACCATTGCTGGTCGCGCCGAACACCAGTTTCGTGCCGTCGGGAGAGATCGAGAACCACCCCACACTCGCCGCCCCGCCTGGCATGGCAAAGATCAGGTTGTCAGGCGGTTGGACGTGAAAGCGGACGACCGGCGCAAGCGTGGCGGCAGGCGCGCGCAGCGTGAGATACGCCGACGGTGCGGCAGCGCCGACGAGCAGGCACGCGGCGGCGACCGCCGCGGCACGCCACGATACGCGGCGCGCATGTGATGTCGGGGGCGCGCGATGCACGTTGACAGGAGCCGGCGCCTGCACCGCGGGACGCGATGACGGTCGCGCTTCGGCGCCGCTGGCGATCGCTGCCACCGCCGCGGCCAGGTGGCCGACCTTGTCGTCGAGCGGGCGCGGAAAGCCGTCAGTCCAGTGGTGGCGACCGAGGTAGAAGCCGAGCGACTTGTTCGGCTGCACGTCCTCGACGCGGAACGTGAAGATCGGTTTGTCGGCGCCGAAGGCCTGGTTGACCTCATTGCTGACGTACGAGGAGCCGTTCGCCGAGTGCGTCAGGACAAGGAGGAACGCAGTCGCGTCGTGGATGGCGTCGACGATCGCTTCATCCCATTTTGCGCCGGGCGCGACATCGCGCGGCGCAAGCCAGCAGGTCACGCCGCGCGCCTCGAGGAGGGCGCACACCTCCATCGCGACCGGCTGATCGTCGGATGCGTACGAGATGAAGAGATGTCGCGCCACTGGTCGGATCGTCGTGTGGATGCGGCGGGCTCAGGTCGTGGGCGGATTCTAGCGTGGATTTCGTCACACGCGCGCGCGAATCGGGAATGCCGCCGTGTTATCGTCGCCGGCGCGCATCGTGACGACGCTTTCCTACGAATTGCGGGTCGGTGTGACCGGCCACCGGACCATCGCCGATTCGGCTGGCGTCATCGGCGCGATCGACGACGTTCTCTCGCGCGTGACGGCGCTCCTGAGCGATCCGGCCGCGCCGCTGGCGCTCACGGCGGTGTCGCCGCTGGCGCAAGGCGCCGATCGGCTGTTCGCGACGGCCGCGCTCGCCCGTGGCACCGCGCGCCTCGAAGTCGTGACACCGCTGCCAATCGCCGAGTACCGCACCGATTTCGAGACGAGTGACGACCGGCACGAATTCGAGGCGCTGCTGCAACGTGCGGCGCGCGTCGACGAGCTCGAAGGACCGACGGTGTTCGACGGACCGGTCGACGGCGAGCGCGTCGACCCGCGCGATACGGCGTACCTGCGGGTCGGCGAACGCGTCGTCGAAGCGTGCGAGATCGTGATCGCGATCTGGAATGGTCGGCGTGCCGTCGGCACGGGCGGCACCGCCGAGATCGTGCAGCACGCGCTGCGTCAAGATCGCCTGGTCATTTGGATTCAGGCCGATCGGCCGCAGGCGGCGCCGACGATCATCCGCAGCGTGTCGTATGACAGCGAGGCGGAATGCGCCCGCGTGGAGACTGCGCCGTTTCCCGCCGTCGCCCGCGAACTGTCGCGCGGCTACCACCAGCAGGCGGCGTACTTGCGCAACCGGCTGGTCGACGAGGCGGAGCTCGACGCACGAGCCCGCGAGGCGCGAGCTGAGCTCGAGCGTGCAGCGGAAGGCGCGGGCATCCCCGCGGCAACGCTGACATCAGTGGTGCACACCATCGTGCCCCACTTCGTCCGCGCGGATCGGCTCGCGCTGATCTACCAGCACCGCCATCTGCGCGTGGTCAACGGCATCCTGAATCTTGCGGCGGCGGCGGTGACGGTCGCCGTGGTGCAGGTATTGTTCTTCCCCGAGCAACTCTGGATCATCGGCCTGGAAGTGCTCGCGATGGTGTGTGTGTTCGGGCTGTGGGCCGGCGGGCGCCGCGGCGCGTGGCACGAGAAATGGCTGCACGATCGCTACATCGCCGAGCACCTGCGCAGCGCACAGTTCGCAGCGCTCGCCGGCATGGCCTCGCACGCGCAGGGCGCAGCAGGGCTGCCCTTCTATCGCGGACCGCAACACTGGCTCGCGCAGATTGTGAGCGTGCTGCGCGACGAGGCGGCACGCACCATCCCGCCGATTCCCGTTACCGCCCTGCGGCGGCTCATCGTCGATGCGTGGCTCACGGACCAGCAGGCATTTCACGAGCGCAACACCAAGCGCAAGTCGCGGCAAGCGCACCGCCGTCATCAAATCGGGCTGGGTCTGTTCGGCGCGACACTACTGATGGCGCTGCTCCACATGTTCGGCATCGGCCACACCGCCGGGGAAGAGGGGCTGCGCGTCCTGCAACCGGGCCTGTGGATCACGTTCCTCGCGCTGGTACTGCCGGTGTGGGCCGGCGCGATTCACGCCGTCACGTCTCAGCTCGAGCTCGAGCGCGTCGCAGAACGATCGAGGCGGATGGCGGAAGCGTTGTCCTGGCTCAGCGAGCGCGCGAGTCGCGCGAGCACCCGCGAGGAGCTGCACGCGGTCATCGATGATGTCTCGGCGCTGATGAGCGCGGAGACGCACGAGTGGTGGGTGCTTCTGAGCTTCCAGAACGTGCGGCTGCACGTCTGACGGCTGCGCTATAATTCAAGGCTCTTCACGAGGAGATCTCGATGCCCGAAACCCCTTCCACGATGCTCGACCTCGGCACGCCGATGCCGAAATTCTCGCTGCCCGACTTCAACGGTAAAGTCGTGACCGATGCCGACATCTCGAACGGCGCGAAGGCAGTGCTCGTCGCCTTCATCTGCAATCACTGCCCGTTCGTGCGGCACATCCGCGGCGAGTTCTCGAAGTTCACGAAGGAGTACGCAGCGAAGGGACTCAAGGTGGTCGCGATCGCGTCCAACAGCGTCCAGGAGTACCCGGAGGATGGGCCGACGGGGATGAAGCAGGAAGCGACAGAGGTCGGCTACGAGTTCCCGTACCTCTTCGACTACAGCCAGCAGATCGCGAAGCAGTTCAACGCGGCGTGCACGCCCGACTTCTTCCTCTTCGACGGCAATCGCCGGCTTGCGTATCGTGGCCAGTTCGACGGCAGCCGCCCGAAGAACAACGTGCCGGTGAACGGCGCCGATCTGCGCGCCGCTGCTGATGCCGTGCTCGCGGGCCGAAACGCCTCCGATGCGCAGCGCGCGAGCATGGGGTGCAACATCAAGTGGTACCCCGGCAACGAGCCGCAATACTTCCGCACGTAGTAGGCGGTAGGTGTGTAGGCAGTCGGCAGAGGGCACTCTGCTTACTGCCTACCGCCTACTTCGCCCAAATCTTCCGATACACCTGCTTATACCCGTTCTCCGGTTCGTAGACGTTGTTCGGTCCGCCGTCGCGATTGAGGTTGGCCGCGGTGAAGAGATGCGGCGGCGGGACGAAACCGCTCGGCGGCTGCCCCGCGAACGCGCGATTCAGTTCGTCGATGCACATCCACCCCTGCAGCCGCAGCGGCTCCGCGACGGTACCGATCTGGTAGCGCTTCTGGCGGATGCGCTGAAACGCGGTGACCGAACCGTCGCCCGACGAAATCTGCCGCGGGTAGCCGGTCGCGGCGTTCACGCCGGCGGCCTGCAGTGACGGCGCCGAGAAATCAAAGTAGAGATCGTTGACGGCGATGCTGTAGGTCCACGCCTTTCCGTACTTCGTCAACAGCGCGGTCGTGAGGCTCGGCATCCGGTTCGCGAGGTCGCCCATCGGCGTGTCTTCGACCGTGATCACCTTGCATCCCTTGCATTGCTGCAGCGCCGCCGCCGTCGCATTGGTCTTCGCAGTCGAGATCGTCGTAATGCTGTCCTTGAACAGAATCGCCTGGGCGGTGCCGTTGGAGTCGACCACCGCATAGAGCGCTGCGGCCTTCGCAACCTCCTGCGGATCCGTCGTCACGTTGGTGATGATCTTCGGATCGGCGATCGGGCCCGGCTTCGGCCCGATATGCCAGCCAACGAGTTTGATGCCGAGGGCCGCGGCCTTCCGCATCACCGGCGCCTGCTCCTGCACGTCGATGTTGCCCAGGATGATCCCGTCAGGCTTGAGCGCGATCGCCTGGTTCAACGCGGTGGTGCGTCCCTGCACCGATCCCTGGCCGTCGAGGATGCGTAAGTCCCAGCCGACGATCTTCGCCGCTTCCTGCGCGCCGTCGCCGGCGCCCTGCGCTCCGCCGTTGCGCTGATCAGACGAGACGTAGACGATCACTTTCCTGCCGACCGCCTTCGGTCCCGTCGTCGGCCCCGTCCACGGCGCGCCGGGCATCGTGACCTTCGCGACGTACTGCCTCGCCATCGCGAGATAGGGATCGTCGCCGCGCTGCGCGCCGGCGTGTGCCGCCGGAACAAGCACAATCAGTGCAGCACCGAGCGTCGCGCGCCGCAACAAGGAAATCATGCGTGTCCTCCGTGTCTCTGTGTCTCTGCTTGGCCCGCCGAAGCGTCCTCGCGAAGGCGGCTGGCCTGTGGCAGCATTTCAGGCGCCGCCGCGGGCGGCTTGCGGATCGTGACCGATCTTCTCCGCTGCGCAAACCCGGCGAGTGCGATCGAGACCAGCAGCGTCACGCCATTGAACAACGGCTCGACGAAGAACGCGCCGCCAAGCTGCTGGATCCCTGAAATGCCGACGGCGAGGATCAGCACGCCGACGACCGTGCCCCACACGTTCACGCGCCCCGGCTTGATCGTCGTCGAGCCGAGGAACGTGCCCACGAGCGCCGGCAACAGGTAGTCGAGACCGACGTTCGCCTGGCCGATCTGGAGCTTGCTCGCGAGGACGACGCCCGTGAAGCCGACGAGCAGGCCTGATGCCACGAACACGCCGATCACGTACGCGCGCACGGGAATGCCGTTGAGCGCAGCCGCCTTCTCGTTCGCGCCGATCGCGTAGATGTGCCGGCCGAGCGGCATCCGCTCGGCGATGATCCAGAGCACGAATGCAATCACCAGCGCGTAGACTGCGGGCATCGGAATCGTCAGCACGCTCCAGCCGTTGATGTCGATGAAGCCCTGCGGCAGATCGCCGATCACCTGCCGGCCGTCGGTATGCCAGAGCGCGAGCGCGTAGAGAATCGCGCCGGTGCCGAGCGTCGCGATGAACGAATCGATTTGTGCGACTTCGACGAGGATGCCGTTGATCAACCCGCTGACGCCGCCTGCCAGCACGACGAGCACGCACGAGACCGGCCAGGAGAACCCGTACCGGACCTGCAGCGTGATCGCGAGGATGTGCCACATCACGATGCCGAAGCCGATCGTCAGGTCGATGCGGCCGGCCATCATCGGGATGAGCGCCGCGAGCGAGAGGAGCGCGATGATGCCCTTGTCGCTCATGATCGACCGCGCGTTGATGGCCGTGGGGAACGAGTCGGGCAGCAGCCACGAGAAGAAGGCGATCAGCGCAATCGTGAGAATCGGCAGGCCGTAGACCGGCAGCAGCCGCGCAATCGCGCGGCCGCGGCTGATGCCCTTCAGCTCCGCGCGCGTCGGTTCGAGCGCGTTCGACTTAAGAGACTGCACGGCGTTGCCCTGCGAGGTTGGCCGACGCGGTCGCGAGGAGGTTCGCCGCGCTCAGTTCGTCGCCGGCAAATTCCGCGACGACCTCGCCGCGATCGAACACGAGCGCGCGATGGCAGACCTGTGCGACTTCCTCGAAGTCGGTCGAGATGATCAGGATCGTGCCGCCCTGGCCGAGCACGACATCGAACAGCCGATAGATCTCCGCCTTCGCGCCGACATCGACGCCGGCGGTCGGATCCTCGAACACGTAGATGCGGCCGCTCAAGTGGAGCCAGCGGCCCACAACGACCTTCTGCTGGTTTCCGCCGGAGAGCCACTCGATGGGCACCGACGGATCGTTGGGCCGCAGGCCCACGCGCTCGCCGAGCACGTACGCGCGGTCGGCTTCCGCGTCCGGCCGCACATAGGACACGGGGGCGCGACCGGCGGCGCACGGATTCAGGAAGAAGTTCTCGCGGATCGAGAGCCCCGGCACGATCGATTCGGCGACGCGATCGGCGCACACGAGATTGATGCCGAGACGAATGGCCTCGCGTGGCGAGCGCGGCATGATCGATTCGCCATCGAGCACGATGCGTCCACCGTGCACCGGCTCGAGACCGAACAGCACCCGGCCGATGCACTCCTGTCCGGCACCGCGCAGGCCGACGAAGCCGACAATTTCACCCGGCCGCATCCGGCAGTCGAGCGGGCCGACCGTCTCCGTACGCATCCGCTCGAATGCGAGGCGCGTCTCGGCGCTGGACGCATCATGCGGCGCCGGGCGCCTGAACACCTGCGACGGTTCGCGGCCGATGATACGCAGCACCGCTTCATCAGGATTTGTATCGCAGACCTGGCATTCCGAGACGAGACGTCCGTCGCGCAGGATGACCATCCGGTCGGCAATCTGGAACACCTCGTCGAGCCGATGCGAGACGTAGATCATGCCGACGCCGCGAGCGCGCAGACGACGAAGCGCCGTGAACAGCCGCGCGACCTCGTTGGCGGGGAGACTCGCGGTCGGTTCGTCGAGGACGAGCAGTTCCGCCTCCGCTGCGAGCGCGCGGGCAATCGCAACGAGCGATTTCTCTGTGCGCGACAGATCGTGGATGCGGACGTCCGGATCGATGTCGGCGCCGACGATTTCAAGGGCGGCACGCGCCCGCGTGCGCACGGCATTCCAGTCGATGAGGCCCAGCCGCCGCGGAAAGCCAAGCATCATCGAGATGTTCTCGGCGACGGTCATCCACTCGATCAGTCCGAGGTCCTGGTGGATGAAGGCGATTGGGAGGCGCCGGAGCCCGTGCGTGACGTCTTTGCCGCGGTAGGTGACGGTGCCGGCATCCGGCGGATGGACGCCCGCGAGAATCTTGATCAGCGTCGATTTGCCCGCGCCGTTCTCGCCGAGCAGCGCGACGATCTCGCCGGCACCGACTGCGATCTGCGCGTCCGCCAGCGCCTGCGTGCCGCCGAACTTCTTCGACACGCCGCGCATCTGCAGAAGGCTCATGACCCGTTCATTCTTTCATGGCCCGTGGTTCGGTGTCTTCGTGTCTCCGTGGCCAATCGCCGGTGTTCTCCTCCTCACACGCGCTCGAGGTACGACTCCCACAGATCGAGGTACACCGAATCCCTCGCCGACGCTGCATCGCCCCACAGCTCGCGCGCGCGGAACCGCACGGAATAGAGGTGCTGCGGATGCTCGCCCTGCTGATGCGCGTTGGTATCGGGAAACACGAAGACGCCGCGGTCGACCATGACCTCGCCGCACTTGCCGCGGACGTACCTGGGCAGACGCGTGTGATGCGTCGGGTGCACATTCCGCGCGCAGACGAGGTCGCCGAGCGTGAAGCGTGGATCGACCCGGACGTCGCGCTTCGCGGATCCGCGGAGCTCCGCGAACGTCTCCGCCGCATCGGCCGTGACGAGCGGCGTCGCGCGCGGCTGTGAGCCGGGCGCAGCGGTCCCGCTGTCGAGTTCCGCTTGCGTCACGTTCGCGCTCGCGACGAGCGTCTGCCGCATCCACGTGAACCAGCGTTCGTAGTACGACATCCGCAGGTAGTCGATCGGCGGCAGCGACTCGATGCCGCTGCGCGACGCATCGAGGTTCCAGGGACCGCGCTGCGTCCGGAGCACGCGCATCATCGCGTAGACGCGTCCTTCCCAGCGCGCATGAAACGTCGGTTCGTTCGGTTCGCGCTGGATCGGCCCCATGTCCTGCAGGCCACCCATGTCGTGGATGCCGTTCACGTGCGCGCTCCCCCGCCGTTCGGCACAAGCCTCGCGGTCCCGATCATCGAATCGCGCGTGACGAGCGCCGCGAGTTCCTCCTCGGTCATCTGCTCGGTGCCAGCCGGACGCTCCGGCAGCACGAGATAGCGGACTTCTGACGTGCTGTCCCAGACGCGGACCTCGACGGCGGGCGACAACTCGACGCCGAACTCCTGCAACACGCCGCGCGGATCGATCACCGCGCGCGAGCGATAGGGCGCCGACTTGTACCAGACCGGTGGCAGTCCGAGCAGCGGCCATGGATAGCACGAGCACAGGGTGCACACGACCATGTTGTGGACCGTCGGTGTGTTCTCGAGCACGACGGTCTGCTCGCCCTGGTGGCTCGTGAAGCCGAGCTCCGCCATCGCGGAGGCGGGATCACTGAGCAGCCGCTGCTTGTACGCCGGATCCGTCCACGCACGCGCGACGACACGCGCACCGTTGCGCGGACCGATCTTCGTCTCGAACGCGTCGACAATCCGATCCAGCGCCGCCGGGTCGACGAATCCCTTTTCGACGAGCAGCGACTCGAGCGCCTTGACGCGCAGCGTGAGATCCGACGGGGCCGCCTGGTGATCGTGGTGGTCGTGGTCGTGATCGTGAGAATGGCTCATGGTCGGTGTGGGATCGCGCGCGCGATCGCTCTTACCTGTTCGCGGCCGCGTAGCTGTCGAGCGGTGACCGCCCGTTGGCCAGCAATCCCGAGTGCGCGAATGCAATCGTCTTGACGGGCAGGTTCTCGCGCGCGAGCCGCGCGTCGAGCGCGACCAGCGAGGCCCGATCCTGCGGTTGGCTGTCACTGAAGATCCACGGCGAGCCGATCACCGTGCCGTCGCTCTTCGTGTCTGCCGCATCGCCCATGAACAACACGTCGTCCACGAGGTACGCGGCGCTCCCCTGCGTGTGGCCCGGCACGGCGAACACGTGCACGGTATGCGGGCCGAGCATGAACGTGTCGCCGTCAGCCACCGGCTTCGTCACCGTGATGCCGGTCGGGCTCACCGGCATCATGCGCGTCATCGGCCCTTTCGCGCCGATCCGTCCTTCGATCAAGGGCTTCTCGGCATCGAGCGACACGATCTGCGCCTTCGGAAACATCGCGACGGCGGCGATGTGATCGGGGTGGCCGTGAGTGATCATGATCGTCGTCACGGCATCAGGACCGAGATGCCGGCGCGACAGTTCATCCATGATCGCCTTGCCGCTCTTGTCGTTGCCGGCATCGACGAGCGCCACCTCGTGATCCGAGATCGGGACGATGCCGACGCTGACGACACCGTCCTTGACGATGCGGATGCCGCTCGCCTCGGCGCCGTCGGTGATCGATTGTCGTCCCATGAAGGTGGCGGCCAACAGTCCGCCGACGCCAAGCACCAGCACGAGGATGACGAGGCCGACAATCTTCAGTGTCTTTTTCATGCGTGCATTATAGGCGGCTACTTCGCGGCGAAGATCTGATCGAGGCGCGCCGGAGCGCCCGGGGTCGCGATGAGCCGCGGGTAACGCAGCCCGTCGTGATAATCGAAGCGCACGGTGCGGAAGCGATCGCCGATCTTCACGAGCAGTTCGATCGGCATCGTCGTCCCCTTCGCGCTCGTGACCGCGTTGCGCATCACGTCGGCCGTGTACGTCGTGCCGTTCACGGCGACGACCTGGCCGCCGAGTGTCAGTCCCTGCTTGAACGCCGGGCTGTCCCACTGCACGGCGCCGATGCGTCCGTCGCGCGCGAGCGCGAGACCGATCGAATACGTGAGGTCGTTGACCCCCGTTCGCGCTTCCGATGCGCGCTGGTAATCGGTCGGTGTCTCGGTGTAACTGAGCGTGTACCCGCCGCGCCTGATGCCGTCCAGCGGCCCGCCGGGGCCGTGGCTCTCGAGTCGACTTCGCAGGAACGCCGCCCAGTCGTACGGCTCGACCTTGTTCAACGCCGCGACGACGTCGTCGAACGTATAGGTGTGGATGACGAAGCTGCCGTTGTCGACACCGAAGAACGCCTTCGCGAAGTCGTCGAGCGAACGCTGATCGTGCGATTGCTCGCGAATGAGCGTGTCGGCGTCCAGCCAGATCAATTGGCCTTCCGAGTAGTAGTCCTCGCTGCGGGCTTCCGACCGCCACGGCAGCGGGCGGCGCATGGCGTCAATCGGATCGTTGGTGGTGTCCTGCAACGTCTTCCACGTGCGTCCCGTGCGCGCGACGTCGTAGGTCGCCGCTACCTGCGCAATCGCGTCGAGCGCCTGCTGCTTCGTCATGAGCCCCGAGCGCGCCTCGAGGACGTAGCCCCAGTACTGGGTCTGCCCTTCGTAGACCCAGAGCAGGCTGTCGCGCATCGGCACGTTGAAGTTCGGCGTCCAGAGATCCGCGGGCCGGCCGAACTTGCCGTTCCACGAGTGCGTGTATTCGTGCGCGAGGATGTTGCGCGTGTCGGGGCTGCGATCCCACTCGGTGAAATAGCCTTGAATCGCCCCGCTCTCGTTCGACTGATGATGCTCCAGGCCGATGCCGCCCAGCTGGTTCGACAGTGAGAACAGAAAATCGTAGTGGTTGTAGTGATGCGAGCCGAACAGCTTGTAAGCCTGCTGGACGAGCGCCTTGTGCGCATCGATCTGGTCCTGTTTCATCGCGAGCAGCTCGGGACGATCGGCGAAGACGTCGAGACGCACGGGCACCGCGGCGCCGGGATCCAGTTCGACGACCTTTGAATAGCGCCCCGCAAGCATCGGCGAATCGATCAGCGTCTCGTACGGCACCGCCTTGAACGTCGTCTCCGCACCGTTGTTCGATTGCGTTTCGAGCGCGGTCGCAAAGCTCCAACCCTCCGGCAGCTTCACCGTCGGCTGGAACGTGATGTCTCGCGCGAAATAGCCGGCGGGATACATCGTTGTCGACGTCCACTGCAGGCTCAGCATGTCGGGCGTCATCACGACGCGCCCTTCGTTGCCTTCGACCGGCGACGTGAACTGGAAGTCGACGTCCAGCGAATCGGCGCCCGCAGGCACGTTCACGTGATACGCAAAGACCTCGACCGGGTCGCGCGTCCACTCGATCCGCTTGCCGCCGGCGTGAACGACCAGACCGGCCATCAGGTCGGCGCGTCCAACAGGTGAGTGGTGGCCCGGCCACCACTCCGGATACAGCAGGACGACCGGCTGCCCCGCGCGGACCGGAATTGTTTCGTGGATAGCGAAGATGTGCCGCTCGACGTCGGTCGCATCGATGCGTACCTGAATCGTGCCCCGATAGGGCATGTCGGCCGGCGCGACGATAGGCGGCGGCATCGGAACCGGCTGTGGTCCAGCCGATTGCGCGAGGACGATAAAGCCGCATGCCACGACGGCACAGCCTGTCAGGGACGCCCGAAAAAACACGCTCTTCGTCGTCATGGCGCGGATGTTACTGCACAATGGAAGCTATGAAGATCGCCGCTGCGCTCTCAACAATCGTGCTCGTCTCGGCTGTTTCGGTGACCGCACAGGAAACGAAGAAGGTTCCGAAAGATTCCGTGCGCGTGACGGTTCCCGGCTGCACGAAGGGCTACGTCTTCACCGCGGGTCCGAAGAAGGAGGACCAGGTCGGACGCAACGGCGTACCCGAGGGCATCCATCTGCGGATGAACGGTCCAAAGAAGGTCATCAACGACATCAAGGCCCACGAGGGTTCGATGGTCGAGATCACGGGGCTGATGAAGAAAGGGCAGTACGCGGGGACGGGCATCAACGTCGGCGGCGGCGTGCGCGTCGGTCCCACCGGCCCACCGGTGGCCGGCACGGGGATAGGCGTCGTGCGCGGTCCCGTCGACGAAGGGGTGAACTACATCGACGTCGAGTCGTGGAGACCTATCGTCGGCGACTGCCCGCTTTAGTTGGCAGTTGGTCGTTGGTCGTTATCGCGATCGCAACAACTGTCGCCGAATCGCGAGCAGCTCGCGACGGCGCGCCGCGTCGACACTCGGGTAGCGCAGCCGCATCGCCGCCAGCGTGTCGATGAGCACCTGCGACACGATCAGCCTCGCGTTCTGCTTGTCGTCTGCCGGCACGATGAACCATGGGGCATGACGGCGGCTCGTCTCGCGGAAGCATCGTTCGTACGCCTTCATGTACGCGTCCCAGTTCCGTCGCTCCTTCACGTCGTCCACGTTGAACTTCCAGTTCTTCTTCGGGTCGTCGATGCGCGCAACGAACCGCCGTTTCTGCTCGCTCTTCGACACGTGGAGGAAGAACTTGACGATGCGCGTGCCGTTTCGATGGAGGTGGCGCTCGAAATCGACGATCGACTCGTAACGGTCCTGCCAGAAGCTCTTTCCCTCGTGCCCATCGTCGGGCACGCCCTCGCCGCGCAGGATCCCGGGATGCACCCGCACGATGAGCACCTCCTCGTAGTGCGAACGGTTGAAGATGCCGATGCGTCCGCGCTCGGGCAGACACGCCGTCTCGCGCCACAGAAAGTCGTGTTCGAGCTCGGTGGCGCTCGGATGCTTGAAGCTGTACACCTGCACGCCCTGCGGGTTCACACCGGACATGACATGGCGAATGGCGCCGTCCTTCCCTGCCGCATCCATCCCCTGGAAGATGACGAGCAGCGCGTAGCGGTTCGCGGCATACAGCCGTTCCTGAAGGTCGCCGAGCTGCTCGACATGTTTCGCGAGCGCGTCCTCGTAGTCCTCGCGGGTGCGGTACACGGGATCGATGTTGGTCGGCCGGCGCCGGAGCTGGACACGTTCGCCCTTCGTCACCACGAACCGTTCGGTGTCGATCTTCATGGCGGCATCTTAGGTGCCATTGAGTCGGTGATGCCACCGGAGTTACCGTCCACGGCGGTTCCCCATGACCCAGAATCGATTCCGCTCCTACGCGATCGCCGCCGTCGGCGTGGCTGTTGCGTCGATCACCACGGCGATTGCACAGCCGTGGCTCGAACCGAGCCTCTCGCTGCTGTTCTTTCCGGTGGTCGTTGCGTCCGCGGTATTCGGCGGCTACGGACCGGGCCTGTTATCCACCGTCCTGTCGACGGCGGTGCTCGCGTACTTCTTCATTCCGCCCGCGGGCAGCCTCAACATCGGTGTGGACGACGGGATCCGGCTTGCGGTGTTTGCGGGCGTCGCGCTGGTCACCGCATCGATCGCCTCCGCGCGCAACCGCGCCGAAGACGCGTTGCGCCGCTCGTTGTCCGACCTGCAGGAGATGCACGAAACGCTGCGTCGCGTGCGCGAGTGGCCGATGACCACCGGACGCGACACAGCAGCGGCGGTGCCGCTGATTCTGCGGCACGCCGCCGCGGTGGTCGGCTGCATCGAAGTCATCGCGATCTGGGAAGACGAAGAGGAGCCGCGTGTCTGCGTCGCGCGATCGCTCGCGGGGCACGACACGCTGAAATACCATCCGCCCGAACTGCTGCTCCCGCTGGTGCCCGCGTCGCTCGAATCGGCGTCGTTCGCGTGCAGCGACGCGTTCGCGGAGCAACCGCTGGTCTACGTGAGTCGTGCCACGGGACCCGTCGTCTGGAGCGGATGCCCGTTCGAACACAGTGTCCGCCAGTACATCGGTGAAGGCGCCGTCGGCTCCGCGCCGTTTCTGAGCGAACATCTCACCGGACGCGCGTTCTTTGCCGGCCTGCACACCGTCAACGGCGGCATCCTGCCGCGGCTCGAGCTGGCGGCACGCGAAATCGGCATGTCGCTCGAGCAGCTGCGCGTCGCCGAGCACCTCCGCCTGCTCGCCATCCGCGACGAGCGGATGCGCGTCGCGCGCGATCTTCACGACGGCATGCTGCAGGCGCTCAGCGGCGTCCGACTCGAGCTGCAGACGCTTCAGCGCACCGATGTCCTCACGTCGGAAGTCCGACAACGCCTCGAGCAGGTCGACGACGTGCTCGCGCGCGAGCAGCGAGACCTGCGGCACCTGATCGATCACACTCGCCTGGACGCGGCATCGCAGCTCGATACCTCGACGGTGGTGGCGCAACTGCTCGATGACGTGGCAACGCGCCTGCGCGTCGAGTGGCGCGTGCCGCTGACGATCGGCGTTGATCCGGCGTCGCTGACCCTGCCGCACGCGACGGCGCGAGCGTTGCAGCTGATGGTGCACGAAGGCATTGTGAATGCCCTGAAACACGGAAGGCCGTCGCACGTGGATGTGCATGTCACGTCAACGGAAGGCGGGGTGCATGTCGTAATAGCGAATGACGGCCGCGGCTTTCCGTTCAAGGGACAGTTGTCCCACCATGAGTTGGTGACGGCAAACGTCGGTCCCGTCACGCTGCGCGAACGCGCGACCGCGCTCGGCGGCACGATTACGGTCGACTCGAGAAATACCGGGGCGCGAGTCGAGGTCACGATCCCTGTAACCGCCCACGGCACGAGGACGGCATGACCGCAGTGTTCCAGCGGACCGGCAGCCCCATCAAGGTCGCCATCGTGGACGACCACCCGATTTTCCGAGCGGGTGTGAAGCACCTGCTCGAAGCACACCCGTCGTTCGAACTCGTTGGCGAAGGCACCGACGGCTTCGACGTCGCGCGCATCGTGCGCGAATCGCAACCCGACGTGCTCCTGCTGGACGTGGCGATGCCGAGACTGAGCGGCGTCGACGCGCTCGTCAACCTGCCAAGCAGCTCGACCCACATTCTGCTGCTGACGGCGGCGATTAACGCCGGCGACATCCTGCGTGCCATCCAGCTCGGTGCGCGCGGCGTGCTGTTGAAGGACGCGGCATCGCCGCAAATCGTCGAGGGGATTCAGCGCGTCGCCGAGGGCAAGTTCGTGATCGGCTCCGACGTCATGACCGGTATGCCGCAGGCGCTCGCCAAGCTCACGGAGCAAGGCGACAAGTCATGCCGCCTGACGCCGCGCGAGCTCGAAGTCACCATCGCCGTCGCCAACGGCGCCGCCAATCGCGACATCGCGCAGCAGCTGTCGATCAGCTTGCAGACGGTGAAACATCACCTCACCGCCATCTTCGACAAGACCGGTGTTTCCACGCGTCTCGAGCTCGCCCTGTACGCGATCAACACCGGCCTCGTCCACACCGATCAGCGATCCTGAGCCGCCGGTTCGACCCGCACGCCGCTATCGGCTGCCGTGTTCCGCTGGAGTATTGTTGTCCGATCCCGTGAACACCGCGAAAAACATCACGCTCACGCTGCTCACGCTGGTGATCTCGACGATTGTGTCATTCGCGCTCGCGGACATCGCGCTCGAGATCGTCGTGCAGCGGCGGCAGGCGCCGTTCTACACGAACCTCTCGCCAAGCGAACTGGCGAAGCTGCCGGTGATGACGTCCGGCATCATCACCGGCGAGTACGACGATGCGATTATCGACCAGCCGTGGCACGAGCCGCATCGTTCGTGGATCTGGGCCGGCCAGCGTGATCGTGCGATCGAGTTTCTCGTGAAGGGCCGATGGAACAACATGGGCTGCCACGATGACGTCGATTACCCGATCTCGAATCGTCCGTCGGTCCTGTTTCTCGGCGATTCGTTCATCGAGGCGATGCAGCTGGACGTGCGCGATACGTTTCCGCACCGGCTGCGCGAATCGCGATTCGGCCAGCGGTTCGACGTCATGACCTGCGGCGCCGCCGGATGGTCGCCCACGCGCGCGGCGCATTACCTCGAAAACGATCCAGCGCTCGACGTCCTGCCGGCGGTCCGGCAATTGAGCACGCTCCATCCGGCGTACGTCGTCTATTTCGTCTTCATCGGGAACGATCTGCGCGACGAGGAAGGTCCGGCATTCGAGGATGCGATGGCCGGCGCACCGCGGTGTCCCGATCCGCTGGTACCGTCGTCGCCGACGCTCAATGGCTTGAACGGCGCGCACCTGACGCCGCCGAGCACGGAACCGATCCTGATTTCGAAGGTTCGCCAGCTCGCCGGCATGTATCTCACGCCAGGCGGTCGCGACTTCCGCTGCGTCGACAATCAGCTCTGGCCCTACCTGCCGATGACGATTCCGGCCGTCGAACAGGGATGGAAAACGATGCTCGCGGGTCTCGACGAGCTGAATCGTGACGTCGTCTCGCGCGGCGGCAAGTTCGTGGTCGCGCTGATCGAGCCGACGCCCGTTCCGTACGGGCGGTTCGCGCTCGACCGCGCCGTTCGCGCGAGCTATCCGGGCGGCAAGGCGCTGTCGTTCGATCTATCGCGCCCGCGGACGAGGCTCTCCGCGTATACGTCGAGCCGCGGCCTCGAACTGATCGACGCGACCGCGGTGTTCAACACGTGCGGCGGCCAGAACCACTACTACCCCGCCGACGAGCATCTCAACGCCAACGGGCATCGCTGTATCGCGGACTATCTCGATGCGAATCGAGACGCCATCTTCCCGTAGGCAGCGGCGCGCGAGACCGCTACCGGAAGCACGGCCAACCGGTGGCGTCGTCGCGTGAACGCGGCGGTCGTGTACGGTCGACCAGCACGGTCACGGTGAGATTGTCATCGACGTCGATCGCAGCAAGTCTGACGTACCGCTGCATCACCCACGCGTGCACGATCGGAAAGTCCTTCTCGAAATCGTCTGCGTAGTCGCTCGGGACGATGACGAATGGCGCGGACTGGCCCCGCAGACGATCGACGACCTGCCGCTGATTGTCGGCGGAGCCGTAATAGCCGTACATGAAGACGTCCTGCCCGCCCGCAAAGGCGCGTCGGGCGTAGTACGGCACCTCCGGAAGAAAGCCTGTCATCAGCAGCCTATCCGTCTCCGACGTGCAGCGATCGAGGTAGCCGAAGAACGGCATCAGTCGCGCGACCGTTCGCGTCGGCATCTGTTGGGGATCGAACCGCGCACGAAGCTGTTCGGTCCGCTGCGCGAATCGCTCCGGCAGCGTCGCAAGGCTGTTGATCCCCATCCGTCCGACCTCCTCGCGCGTGTGGCCTACGGCGAGGGTGGCCCAGGCCGCAACGGCAATCACTGCCGCCGCAACCGGCACGAAGAGCCAGGGCCGAGCGGATGTTGTCGCGTGCGCGGCCAGCCACGCGCCGAGGACGACCGCCGGAACGATGGCGTCGGCAATGCGAGTCGCCAGCGGATCTCGAATGAAGCTGACATTGACGAGGACGGCGACGATCGCTACCGGCACGATGCCGATGAACCGTGCGGAGGCCTCGCCGCGCTTGCGCAGAGCAAATGCGGCGGCCAATGCGAGCAGCGGAAGCGCATGAAACAACGAAACGAGCGCGCCGTACGCCGCATCGGCACCGAACGGGCTCGGCCACGGCCGGCCACCTTTCGACGCCTCACGCTCGCTGAATGCGATGGCGGTTCGAACGTACAGCCAGAGTCCCTCGCCAAGCTGCACGTACAGTAAATAGGGGATCAGGAAGGCGACGACCGTTGCGGTAAAGAGCGCGACAGACCGAAGGCGAGCGCGGACACTGACCGACGCCGCGCCTGGAGCGAGCGCAGTCGCGAGCGCACCGCCGGCCCAGAGAAACAAGCCGTGATCGTGGCGGAACAGAAACGCGACGGCGACGAGGGCCGCCATCCCCACGCGGCGGATCGTTGTCGGCTTCACGATGTAGCGCTGGAACGCCAGAAATCCGGCAGCGTAGAGAAACATCTTGGGATAGCTGTAGGTTCGCGGCACTATCGCAACTTCGAACGCCGCGGCGCCGATGGCCAGCCACATCGATCCAGTAATCTCATCGACCAGGACGATTGTGAGCGCCGCTGCCGCGCCGAACGCCACGGTCACGAGCACAGCTTCGGAAAAGAGCGTGGGACCGAGGAGCCGCTGCGCGAGCGCCGAAGTCGCGTCCATCAGCGGCAGCCCGGGATCTTGAAAGTCACGCGTCGGCCAATCACCAAACAGCATCTGCCGCGCGGGCGTCAGGTGCACGAAATGATCGTTCGGAAAACCGGTGAGTGCGAGGAATCGAAAGGCTGCCGTCACCGCAAACGCCGCGACAGGCAGAAGGATGCGGCGGCGGAGTCGGGCTTGCGTCAGCGGCGCACCCGTGACGCGCTGACCCGCTGCCAGCCGACGAGGACGATCAGTCCTCCGATGACGATCCAGACGCGCACGCGCCAGACGTCGGCGAGCATGGCATCGGTCATCGTGAGCGTCTTCACGCGCGCCGCATGCACCGAGTACGGGAACCAATCGACGAAGTACGACACGTCAGTGACCCTCGTCCAGGGGTGCTGGGTCAGCAGTGTGAGTACCGCTGCACCGATGGATGCGACGACGACGGATCCGGCGGATTGTGTTCGAGCCCACATACCGATGGTGATCAGCCAGAACGGAATCAGAAACGGGATCATCGTCGGCGTTTCGAGCCCCGCGGTCACGATGAAGAGCAGCACCGGCGCGACGAGCGCCCACAGCTCCGGGCGCTCGCGGAGCGTATCGCCGACGTAGGCTGGCCGTGAACACATCAGCATGGTCAACCCGCCCATCGTCGTCAGCAGAAAGTAGACGCCAAACAGAATGAAGCTGAACTCCGTCCAGAGGACCGCATCGGCATGCTGACGCGAGAGCTGGAACAACTCGAGAAAACCCGCTGGGCCTCCCCGTGCCCACACCTGGACCGCCAGCCATGCGAGCAGGGCGGGGGCGAACATCAGCATGGTCGCGACGCGACGTTGCGGCATTCGCCAGCTTCGCGCGATCCCGTAGAGCGGCGCGATGAGACCCACCGGTGCACCGAGCGTTGCGGCGACGGTGGCCACGACGATCAGCAAAGCGCCCCCGACCTCGCACGCGGCGATGCCGAGGGTGACGAGCGCAAGTCCGAACAAGTACGGCTGCGCCGGACCGTACGCGGTGATGACGGTCGGCAGTCCGATGATGCCGAGCGTGAGTATCGCGCACGCTTTGATCGGTGTCGGAGCCGCATGCGCGTCCAGGATCATGCACGCCGCCAGCGCGAGTATCAGCAACCCAATGATGTTGATGACTGCAAAGCTGGTGACGATCTGGCCAGTGGCGGCATAGACGACCGCTGCCGTCAGGGGAAAGGCCGGCCATACGCGATTGTTGACCGTGCCGCCCTGGACTTGGTGGCTGGTCACCATGGCCGCGTACACCTGGCCGTCTGCGCCGAGGCCGTTGTTGATCGCCGTTCGTCCGGAATAGAGGCCGAGCGAAATGTAGATCGCGCCGGCGGCGATCACCAGCATGATGTTGACAACGGTTCGGTTCATAGCCGCGCACCTCGGGTGGAACAGGTTCGGATCGTGGTCTCGACGTCGGCGTTGCTGCTGCGGTCGCGTTGAACATCTGCCGCCGCGTCGGCGCCGCCGGGGAGATCGACGAGCACTTCAGGCAGCCGCATCTGCGCGAAGCACCGTGTTTGCGCACTGACACCGCGTGCGGCGCCGGACCGCTGGAGCAGGCGCACGAGCTCGGGGTGTCGTCCGAGGACCGCTGCGTCGATCGGCGTCAGATGATGCGCGTCATGATCCAGCAGCCCGGCACTCACGTACAGCGCGGCGTTGGGATCCTGCCCGGCGGCCATCAGCTGCAGCGCGCGCGCCGCTTCTCCGAGCGCGGCAGCTTCGGACACCGTCGCGGCCTCGGGCTGCGCAAACGCGCGGAATCCAAGCGACTCCGCCACGACGTACGCGGCCACGAGCACAAAACCCGCGACAGGCGGGACCACGATGCGTGTCGCCAGTCCAGTCAATTTCACTGTGTGAGGTCGAAGAGCCGGTCGACGACGCCGAATGATATGCGAGGCGCGCGACGCGCTCCCAGAACCGCACTGTCCAGGAGCCGCTGTTTGATGGCGGCCTGCACCGGATTCAACGACACGTCGGTGCGCTGCTCGCGCGCCCAGTCATCGTAGTACGCCCATTCATCGCGTACGGCGAACGCGCGTGCGCGCAGGCTGTCGTGAATGCCGATGAATCTGATCGTCCACCCCACGGCGATCAGCAGGACGAGCGACGGCGCGACACGCCGTGCGTGATCGCCGAAGCCTCCGTCCGTCATCAGGATCTGACGCAGCACCATGAATGCCGCGGCGGCATAAAACAGGCCGGCAGGGCTCATGATGACGTCTTTTTCGTATGCCGCCGCAAACAGTGCGTTGGCCGGCAGTACCGCCAGAAAGATCAGCACGAACCGGTCCGCGTCGTCGAACTCGCGCCGGCGCCAGCACGGCGTGCGTGTCGCCGCGTAGCGCGCGATGAGCACGGTCGTCGCCGTGCTCGTGACGACGTTGACGATCTGCCACGCTTCGGGCACGCTGGTGGTGACGTTTCGAACGAACGCCCAGACGCCGCCCCGTGGCTCGGCAAAGAGCACGCAGCTGACGGCACTGATGATGTTGTAGATGTAGAACGGTATCGGATTGCCGCCAAAGCGTCTGACGAGGTCGTCCGGACTCAGAACGCTGAAGCCGAAGCCGGCGCTCCGCTCGTTCAAACCGGGTGCGCCACCTCCGAGCAGGACGAACCGGCCAACGAAATATGCCGCCAGGCACACGGTGAGGGCGACGAGCGCTCGCCGCGACACGCCTCGGAAGCCAACGAGATACGCGGCGCCGAAGATCACGTAGACCAGCAACCCGCTTTCGATCGTCAACGTCGCGGCAATGAAGAGCGCCGTCGCGCCGATATCGACGACCACTCCAGGTCGTGCCTGCGCGAGATTCACGGCGGCTGCGCAGCAGATCAGGATGGTCAGGAAGTGATTGATCGGCAGCCCTTCCAACACGGCACCAGCGAACGTGTGCATCCCGACCAGCACAGCAAGGCCAAGCGGCAGCGCAAGCAGACCCGATCGATCGCTGATGCGAAGCATCCGTACTGCGAGCAGCAGCAGGACGACCAGTTCAAGCGCCTGGAAACCGCGAAACGCCAGGTAGTAATGACCGGCCGACAGGTCGTAGACGATCTTGATCAACCCACGCCGGAATGGACGGAAGTAACTGCCGTTGTTGAGTTCGGCCGCGACGATCTGCCCGAGCGATCGCCCCTGGATGCCGGTGAACTCGGTGAACGAGTCGCTCAACTGGATCGGGATCTCGAGCAGGAAGACGCTCATGAGCGCGCCGACCAAAATGGCCATCGCACAAGCGGCCTGCGAGTACTTTGTCGAAGGGGCGCTGACGGGCAAGGCTGCGTTGCCATTAACATATCGCGGCTACGTCAATCCACACGGCACATTTGTCAGCGCGTCGGCTTCGGCCCTTCTCACTTGTCATTCCATGCTTCAACGAGGCGGCGCGAATTGGCCAGACGCTGCACCTGGCACTCGACTATCTCACCGTCAAGGCACCGGGCAGCGAACTGATCGTCGTCAACGATGGCTCGACGGACGCGACGGCAGCCATCGTCCGCCAGCTCTTTGCGGAAGCGACGATCGCGACGCGTGTACTGGAGCACTTTCCGAATCGCGGGAAGGGCGCTGCCGTGCGTGCCGGGCTGCTGGCAGCGCAACAACCCATTGCGCTGTTCTCGGATGCCGACCTGTCCACACCACTTGACGAGGCGTCGAAGCTGATCGAACCGATTGCAAACGACGAGGCGGACGTCACCATCGGATCACGGGCGCTCGACCGTACGCTCATCGGCATTCATCAGCAATGGAGTCGGGAGCAGGGTGGTCGCGTGTTCAACCTGTTCGTGCGTCTGGCGACCGGCCTGCCTTTCTGGGACACGCAGTGCGGGTTCAAAGCGTTTCGTCTCGACGCGTGCCGCCCGATTCTGGAAGCCGCGCGCCTCCAGGGCTTCGCGTTCGATGTGGAGCTGCTGTTTCTCGCGCAACGTCGAGGCTTGCGAATCCGTGAAGTTCCCGTCCGCTGGAACCATGCTGACGAAAGCAAAGTCAGGGTGTTTCGAGACGGGTTGCGGATGCTCGTCGAAGTCGTCGCGTTGAGAACACGCTCGTCAATCTGATCTACCATTTGCCCATGAAATTGATGACCGCGATCGCCGTTCTTGCCCTCGCCGTCGCGTCGACCGCAACCGCGCGGCAGCGCGCAGGAAACGCCGGGCAGCAGCGAGCGGGCGGCGCCGCAGCCGCCCCAGCTGCCGCCGACGATCCGGCGAAAAAGCCGACGCCGAAACTACCCGACGGCCATCCCGATCTGAACGGCTTCTGGGCGATTGGTCGCGGACCGGATACGCCGGTCAACAGCGAGTTCGGCCGCCGCAATCCATTCATCAAACGCGGCGACTGGCCGAACGCACGCGCCGCGTACGCGGATCCGAATCAGCCGCCGTACAAGCCGGAGCTGAAAGCGAAGGTCGACGATCTCGCCAAGAACGAGAGCAAGGAAGACCAGGCCTTCTTCTGCAAACCGGGCGGCGTGCCGCGCATCGGTCCGCCGCACGCGATCGTGCAGGCACCCGGGATGCCGATCGTGTTCCTGTATCAGCTCGGCGCGGGCAACACGTTCCGGCAGGTTCCGATCACCGCGACCCACAACGAAGATGCGGTTGGCTCCGGCGATCTGTACAACGGCGACTCAATCGGCCGCTGGGACGGCAACACGCTCGTCGTCGAAACCGTCGGCTTCATCAACGAGACGTGGATCGGCATCTACGGCTGGTTCCACAGCGACAAGATGAAGGTCACCGAGCGGATTTCGCGTGTCGGCGACACGCTGCAGTATCAGGCGACGGTGGAGGATCCGGAGGTCTTCACGCGGCCGTGGACGATGAACCCGTGGGTGTCGGTGAAGACGGACGAACGGATCATCGAGAACCCGCCCTGCGTCGAGACCGACTTCAACAACCTGACGAGTCTCGACGAGAAGACGAAACACTAGCCTCACGGCACCAACGCTCCCACGGTTTCGACGTAGAGCGCGTAGATCGACGTGCTCCCGCAGATGAACAGGCGGTTCTTCTTCCTGCCGCCGAAGCAAAGGTTGGCACACGTCTCGGGAATGTGAATCTTGCCGATCAGCATGCCGTCCGGCGCGTAACACCGCACGCCTGATTCGTTCGGATCGCCGCTCCCCATCGTGACCCACACGTTGCCTTCGACGTCGGTACGCACGCCGTCCGTGCGGCCGGCCGTGCCGAGCGTCGGCACGAACACGCGCCCGTTCATCAGCTTCTCGCCGTCGACGTCGTACACGCGGATATTCGAGTCGCGTCCGATCGAGCTCTGCACGCCCGTGTCGGCGATGTACAGCTTCTTTTCATCGGGCGAAAACGCCAGGCCGTCGGGACCGCCGATGCCGGTTGCCACCACCGTCGCGCGGCCGGTCTTCGGATCCAAACGATAGACCTGCGTCGGCAGCTCCGGCTTGATCGGATGCCCCTCGTAGTTGCCGAGATTCCCGAACAGCGGATCGGTGAACCAGATCGCGCCGTCGTTCGACACGACGACGTCGTTGGGCGCATTGAGCGGCTTCCCTTCGAACCTGTCGATGAGGACCGTGATCGATCCGTCGTGCTCGGTGCGCGTGACGCGCCGCGTATCGTGCTCGCACGTAATCAGGCGTCCTTCGCGGTCGCGCGTGTTGCCGTTCGAGTTGTTCGACGGGTACCGGAATACGCTGACGTGGCCGTCGTCTTCGGACCAGCGCATGATACGGTTGTTCGGAATGTCGCTCCAGAGCAGGTATCCGCCGTCGCGGACGTAGACAGGTCCTTCGCACCAGCGGAACCCGGTCGCGACGCGCTCGATGCCGGCGTTTCCGATTTTCCGAAACCGCGGGTCCAGCGATTCGATACGAGGGTCGGGATAACGGGTGCCGGCGAGCGGACCGAGCGGCAGGTCTTGCGCCCGGGCCACAGACGGACGGACGGCGGCAGCAGCCGCGACGCCCGCGGCCGTGGCGGTCAGGAATTCACGACGGTTCATAAGTGCCAGATTTTTTCACAGCTCTGCCACAACCTGACACCAATTGAGCGCGTCCAACGTAACAGGTATCGAATGTTGGACATAGCCATGACTCTCCAGGAATTTCTCGACGCGACCGCCGACGTACCGGAGCCGGTGCTGCGTGCGGCCATGACGACGGCCCTCGCAGTGGAGCCGGCAAGGACGCCGGCTGCCCGGCGCCGCTTCTACACCCGCGTGATCGACGTGTTGGGTCGGCCCCCGCTCGTCGCGGTCCCCTCCTGCTGCTGCGCGTGACGTGCGGTCGCGACGATTGGCCTGCACGACCTCGATGAGGTAACCTCCGCGGCACACCGCATTCGATGGAGGAGCACGCCATGAGATCCGCTCGAATCCTGCTCGCGTTCGGAGCACTGCTGGTCTCCGCCGGGATCGCGCACGCGCAAGGCGCGCCCGACTTCAGCAAGGTCGAAATCAAGGCCAACCGGGTCACCGACAAGTTCTATACGCTGGACGGCCAGGGCGGGACGATCGGCGTGCTGTTCGGCCCCGACGGCGTGTTCATGGTGGACACCCAGTTCGCGCCGCTGAGCGACAAGATTGTCGCGGCAATCAAGCGGCTCACGCCGCAGCCAATCAAGTTCGTCGTCAACACCCACGTGCACGGCGACCACACCGGCGGCGACGAAAACTTCGGCAAGCTTGGCGCGACGATCATCGCCCGCGACGAGCTGCGCTACCGGCTCGCGCATCCGAACCCGAACGCCAACGGAACGCCAGCGCCGGCCATGCCGGAAATCGGCCTGCCGAAGATGACGTATCGCGGCGGCATGACGCTGCGGATGAACGGCGAGGAAATCCAGTTGATCGCCGTGCCGCGCGCGCATACCGACGGCGACACGATGGTCTATTTCCCCGGTCTCGACGTGATCATGACCGGCGATTTCTTCCGGTCGGTCCAGTATCCGAATGTCGACCGCGCGAACGGCGGCTCGCTGCAAGGTCTGCTGGACGGCCTTGGCGTCGTCATCGGACACGCAGGTCCGAACACGAAGATCATCCCGGGCCATGGGCCGACCGTCGATCGCGCCGCCGTGATCGCCCATCGCGATCTCGCGATGACCGTGCGCGATCGCGTGGCGCGTCTGGTGGCGCAGGGCAAGACGGAAGACGAAGTGGTCGCGGCCAAGGTCACCGCCGATCTCGATCCCAAGGTTCAGGAGGTCGGGATGACGGGCGAGCGATTCGTCAGACAGGTGTACGCCGAGTTGAAGTCGGGCCGCTGATCGCCGGCGCCTTCAACCGTCGCCGCATCTGATCGGCGTCGAAGTCGAGCCGCGCCTCGACAATCCACCCGTTCCTGAAGGCGAGCGTGTCGGTGAACGCGAGCTTCGACATGATCCCGCTCGCCGGAATCAGAAACGATTCGCCGAGCACGAGATCGCCGGTATGCGTGCCCCGTCCGACGAATTGCACGCGCAGCGTGTGTTCGTCGATGCCATCGAGCCCGACGATCTCCAGCTTCGCATCGTCGAACGCGATGAGCCACGCGGCCACGAGCGCACGATAGCCCGCCCGACCGATCAGCCGTTGCCGCGTCGGCACGTACGTAAACACCGCTTCGGGATGAACCAACTCACCGGCGTCGTCGAAGCGGCGCTCGTTGAAGTACCGGTAATAGCGCCGCGCGATCGTCTTCAGCGTCATCACGAACGGACTGTCTCAAGGAGGCGATTGTAAAGACGCGTGCGGACCGGCACAAATGAGCTTCCAATACCGCTGAGCCCGTCACGTCCGTCACGCCGACATGGCGACTCAAGTCATCGCGGGGGATGACAACTGCGTTCGTGAACGCCGGAATTGTCCGATCTGCACCCGTATGAAACGGCTCGGCTGTTGCCTGCATGGTCGGCAATGCAGCCAATCTGGGAACAGAACGACGAGGCACGAATCCACGCAGCACAGGAACGACTCCGTCGAGAACGCGTGAAGGAGGCGCCGCGCCGGCCGTAGCGACTCACTTTCCGATTACAATCCAGCGCGCCCGGAGGTCCTGACTACGGCCGTCGAACTGCGCGCTTCGGAAGTCGCCCCACGCGTCGTCGCCGCTACCGATGCACCGTCCGAGGTGCGTCCCGGACGACTTGCGCTCGTCGCGGTGATTGGGATCGCCATCTGGCTGCTGCCGCGGCCGGCTGCCGTTGATCCGCGCGCATGGCAGCTGCTGGCCATATTCGTCGCGACCATCGTCGGCCTCGTCAGCAAACCGGTTCCGATGGGTGCGGTCACGTTCCTCGCGCTCGCGGTCGCCCTGCTGACGCAAACGTTGACGCTGGCGGAGGCGCTCAGCGGATTCGCCAATACCACCGCGTGGCTGATTGTGACCGCCTTCTTCCTCGCGGCTGGATTCATTCGCACTGGCCTCGGCGAACGCATCGCGTACGGGCTCGTGACGCTGTTTGGACGCAGCACGCTCGGCCTCGGCTACAGCCTCGTCGGCTCCGACCTCGTGCTCGCGCCGATGATTCCGAGCAACACGGCGAGAGCCGGGGGCGTCGTCTATCCGATCCTGCAGTCGCTCACGAAAGCCACGATCAACTCCGACAGCGACTCCGATCGCCGCGCGCGCGAGTTCCTGACGCTGGCGGCGTACAACGGCACGACGATCACGAGCGCGATGTTCCTGACGTCGATGGTGGGGAACCCGTTGATTCAGCAGCTCGCGGCCGCGCAGGGCATCAAGATTTCCTGGGGGATGTGGGCGCTCGCCTCGTCTGTGCCCGGCATCATCAGTCTGATCACGATTCCGGCCGTGACGTACTGGCTCTGCGCACGCGGCTCGACATTGAGCGCAGATGCGCCGCTCGCCGCTCGCGCGGCGCTGACGCGGATGGGCCCGATGAAGCGAAGCGAGCGGATGATGGCGACGATCGCAATCGTGCTGCTCGGCGCGTGGATCCTGTCGTCGACAATCAAGCTCGATCCGACGGCGTCGGCGTTAATCGCGGTCGCCGCGCTGCTCGTGACCGGCGTCATCGGCTGGAACGACGTGGCGCAGCACAAGGAAGCGTGGAACTCCTTCATCTGGTTCGCCACGCTGGTCATGATGGCCGGCTTTCTCGGCCAGCTGGGCCTGATCAAGTGGTTCACTGGCGTCGTCGCCGCATCGCTCGGCGGTGTGGGATGGGTTGCAGGCTTCTCGGGAATCGTGCTCGTCTACTTCTACACGCATTACTTCTTCGCGGCGGGCACGGCGAAGATTGGCGCGATGTACGCGCCGTTTCTGGCGGTGGCGCTCGCACTCGGGACGCCGCCGATGCTGGCGGCGCTGGCACTCGGCTTCACCAGCAATCTGTGCGCATGCCTGACCCACTACGGCACGGCATGCGGTCCGATCCTGTTCGGCAGCGGCTACGCGTCGATCGGCAGTTGGTGGAAGGTCGGCATCGTCGCCAGCGTCATCAACCTCGCGATCTGGATCGGGATCGGCGGGTTGTGGTGGCACCTGCTCGGGCTGTGGTGACGCGCCTATACGCCTATCCGCCTGCCAACGCCCTCGCGCAAGAGGATTGACAGCGACAGCAGCACGATCGCGATCCACAGCGGCATCACCGTGAACGCGGACACCAGCGCAAGAATCAACGCGATCGCCGCGAGTAATGTTGAGGTGTTGGCAAACATTCGTTTCTCCCGCTCGACCAAACGCAAGAACGTCGCCAAGGCGGAGAAGTCGTGGAGTTTGAACTGCTAGTCGTCGGTACGACGACGCATCCGACGCACCACCTGGGCCAGTGCCTCGTCCGTGATGTCAATCGATGGCGCCTCCGGTTGTCCCTCCAGCAGTTCCGATTGCAGAAACCGCGCGTGCTCCTGATCCTGATCGGCTTGTTCGAGCAGACCAATCGCAGTTTCATCTTGCGGGTTCAACTTGACGGCAAGCTGACGAAGGAGCGTTGCCTTTTCCTTCAGCGTTCGCACCGCTTCCGATAACGCCTGGTTCAACGTGTGCGTCTTCGCGACCACGAGCATGTTCGCGCCGTACTCGTGCCCGATGTGGCAGGCGAACGTGATTCCGTTTTCGTCGTCAACCTCCCACAACGCGCCGCCGCATTCGGGACAGGTGTAAACCGACAGCTTGTCATGTCGGTTGCCCCGTTCCTGATCTTTCATGTCGGCGCCGATGATTTCGTCAGTGTGAGGGTTCCGGTGCTGCGGCATAAGCGGACTCCCTCCGAGCATAGCGCCGCGACGCTGCACAAATCCATGGGCCAGCTGTGCCGTTCGCGGACGTATACTCCGGCTGCGATGTTCCCGCGAGTGGTCGGCGCGCTGCTGTTGATCCTCACGCCTCTCGCCGTGAACGCCGCCGCCATCGCTGCGCCGCCGCCCGGCATGCTGGTCGATGTCGGCGGTCACAAGGTTCACCTGTATTGCACCGGCACGGTTGGCCCGACGGTGGTCCTCGTCTCCGGCGCTTCCTCGTTTTCGATTGACTGGGCGCTCGTTCAGCCGAAGCTGTCGAGCCGCGCCTGTGCGTTCGATCGCGCCGGTTATGCCTGGAGCGATCCAAGCGGCGTGCTCGACGACGGAAGACAGGTCGTGCACGATCTGCACGAAGCGCTCGCGCGAACCAACCAGCCACGCCCGTACGTCCTGGTCGGGCAATCGCTCGGCGGGCTGTTCGTACGGCTGTACTACGACACGTATCCAGAAGACGTCGGCGGCGTGGTGCTCGTCGACGCCGCGCACGAAGACGGACTGTTCGTCGGCGTCAACGCGAGGCCGATCCCAATCACGTCGTTGAGCGAGGCGGAATATCTTGCGGCCAACGCTCCCGCGTCGCGGCCGAACGTGCCCGAGGCGAAACTGCAGGAGCCGTATCGCCGGCTCCCGGACGACCTGCAGCAGCTTCATCTCACGTTGCTCTCCACATTGATCGACCAGATGAAGTCCGCAACGGTCCCCGAGATGGTGGCGTTTCAAAAGGCCAGCTACGCGATGCTGATGCGGCTGCATCAGATCAGCGCATCGGAGGAACATCCGATGCACGATGTCCCGCTGGTCGTTCTCTCCAAGGGCACGAACAGCGGCGCATTGGACCAGCGTCTGCAACTGGAACTCGCGCGGTTGTCGACCAACAGCGTGCACGTGACGGTGAAGGACGCCGACCACGAAATCCATCTATATGCTCCCGACACGACAGTCTCGTGGATCGACGTCCTGGTCGATGCGGTTCGCAACGGGCAGCCACTCGGGCCGGGAGCCGCACAGTGAAGGTCAGGATGCGGCGCGTCGATAAGAGGACAGAACGCGTTCGCGAGACATGGACCCTCATCGGCTCACCCGCCCGCCACGACCAACGCTGCTGATCGTCGATGATCACGCGGATCTTCGGGATGCGATCGGCCTGCTGTTCGAGCACGAGGGCTACCAGATAGCCGAGGCCGACAACGGTGCCGACGCGCTTACCTATATCCGGTCCGGACAACCTGTAGACGGCATCGTGCTCGACCTGATGATGCCCGTGATGGATGGGTGGGAATTCCTGGCGAACTGGCGTGCGGATCCCATGTGGCGACAGGTACCCACTCTGGTGCTGACGGGCGTATCCGACGACCGTATTCGGGCATCCGAGCTCGGCGGCGTGATGGTCCTGAAGAAGCCGTTCGCCTTCGATGAACTCGTCGCGGCCGTGCGGGCGATGATGGTGCGGCTGGCCTTCGCCGCCGAATAGTCACGTCGCTGGCGCGAACGCCCTAGTCGCGCCAATCCTCTCCTGGAACACGCGGCACGCGACGGCGATCCGGCCAGACGCCCGCACTGCGCCTGCGGTCGAGGTAGTTCCGCAGCCGCTCGGCTTCGCGTAAACGCGCGTCGATCTCCTCGATGACGTGCTCGAGGCCGCTTCGCTCGTCCGTCTCCGTGCGGTAGCCAGACATCCGGTCGAGAACATGGCAAAACACGATCCGCTCGACCAGCGAATCGGCCGGGTGTTTCTGCCGTCATTTGGTCGACGCTGAGTTATTCGATGCGAATCGATCCGGAACCCGTGCGTAGCCGCATGACCGCGCCGCCGCCGCGGACCGAGCCCGATAATCGCTGGCGCGACTGCTGACCGGAGACGACAACAGGCTGCGCAGTCACGACGCCTCCCGATCCGGTCTGCGCATCGAGGTCGAATGGCGTCTGGTTGTCCACGCGCACGTCGATCTGGCCGGAGCCGGTTCGCAGGTTCCACGGTTGACGGGGCGAGCCGTCCACGTGAATGGCGCCACTGCCGGTCCGCGCCTCGAGCTGCGCGGTCGCGCCCTCAACGTAAATCGCGCCGGAACCGGTGGTGGCTTTGACGTTGCCGCGCACTTGATCGATCGTGATTCGGCCCGAGCCAGTGCTTGCCTCCACCGGGCCATCGACGCGAGTGATGGACTGCGAGCCGGACCCCACCCTTGATTCGATTCGCGTGCCGCTCGGCACCGTGATGACGTAGCTGATGCCGACGTCCCGATACCGCGCATCGCCGTCGGTTCGCCCGATGGTGATCACGTTGCCGCTTTGTTGAATCGGTGGAACCGCGAGGACGTCCCGGACACGTTGAACGGGATCCGGCCCAAGCCAGTGGACACCTGTGCGTACGTGGCCGCGGACGTGCACGGCGTTGTCCGTTCCCGGTTCAACGTCCACGTTGCCCGAACCGGACCGGAGGCTCAGGTCGACGGGACCGTTGACGGCAAGCGTCCGGTCGAAGTCGCCCTCCGCGCCGCCGGCCTCGAGATCGACGCCGCAGCCGGCCGCGATCGCCGGCAGAAACAGACAGACAACAAGGATCTGGACCGCACGCCTGTGCTTCATGCGTCCCATACGGGCGTGGCGACGATTCGGTTTCACCGCGAGACCGACGGGTTCTAGGTCGTTATTTCCGCGCGGCGTTCGACGTGCTGACCTGATCCGTCAGCACATCGTCGTGATTGCCTTCGTGGCACGCGAACTCCCAGAACTCGTCGTCCGCGATCCGTCGTTGCGTGACGCGCAGCGTCCATGGTCGCGTGAACACGGTGGGATCCGTGATGGTCGCCTCGTAGGTGATCGTGTTCGCGTCGACGAAGATGAAGCGCTCGACGATGTGCGCCTGGTCGCTGTAGAAATCGCCGACGACATCGAGGCGCGATTTGGCGTTGAGGTTCGTCGTGTCCACCACCAGCGTGTTGCCTTCCCAGCGACCGCGCGCATCGCCCATCCAGAGCTTCACGTTCGAACCCGCATGCGGACGGCCGTCGAGCGGGATGACGCGATACGTGTGGTATTCGTCCCAGACGAAGACCACGCTGCCGGGTGGCTGAATGATCCGGAAGGTCGGGAAGTAATAGAGGCGTGGAATGCCCGGCACCAGACACCGCGTCTGCGTGTCGACGTGCTCCGGCTTCGTCGGTTTCTCGTACGCCGCCGCCAGTTCCTGCTGAAGCGCTTTCGCCCACGGCTGATAAGGAATGTGGCCGTCCGGCGGATCGACGATCGCGCTCTTGTACTGTTTGGGGACGCCGCCCGCCCGTTCGTCGAAGTCGGCGGCACTGCTCTTCAACGGGTCGATTGATTGCGTTCCGCCGCCGACGGGCCGGAACGTACCCTGCACATCCGGTTGCCCATCGGCCAATCGCGCCGGGGGCCACGGACGCGCGGGGGTTTGCGGACGCGGCGCCGCATCCTGCGCGGACGCGATCGCCGCGCTCATCACGAGTGCGACCAGCAACGCGTACGGCCTCATACGCTCACCTGTTCAACTCCGGATAGGGATAGTACTTCTCGACGCCGAACGCATAGCACTCGTAATCGAGCAGCTGGAAGTTCTTTTCGCGGTGGCGATACAGGATCATGCTCATCTTCCACGGCCGCGCGTATACCTTCGGGTCCTCGAGCGTCACCTCGTAATCGATGTGATCCGGATCGAGCAGCGTGAATCGCTCGATGACGTGCAGCGCGTCACTGTGGTAGTTGCCCGCGCGATCGAGCCAGGTTGCGGGATCGAAGTCGACAACGTCGACCACCAGCGTGTTCCCTTCCCAACGCCCACGCGAGTCACCCATCCACCAGTCGATGTGACCGGGCGGATGCGGCGTCCCGTTCGTGTAGATGTAGCGCGTCGCATGCGCCCACTCGAACAGCATCGTCACCTGGTCAGGTTTCTGGATGATCTGAAACGGGAAGCCCGCATACATGATGCGCGGCACGCCCAGCAGGTAACACTTCGTTTCGGGATCCGCTGTCGCACGATTCCTGAAGTGCTCGTTTCGCGTCGCGAGCGCAGCCGGCAGATACGGAATCGTGCCGCCTTCCACGACGCCCTGCCCCGCGGGGACGCCTGCCGATGCCGAGTGATCTTCGACGTTCCATGCCGCGCTGTTGACGGCCTGCCAGATGCCTGACAGATCAGGTTTCTCGGACTGCGCGTGCGCAGATGTCGCGCTGAAAACGATCAGCAAGCCGGTGATGAGCTGGAGCACGCGCATGTGGGGTCCGCTCTTCTGCGAGCGGCGCCGGCAATTATAGAAGCGAAGAGCGCCCCCGATTACAATCGACCTTTATGGGCGGGCGCGAAGGGTGAGAACGGATCGCGTCCGTCCCGCCGAACGGTATCTCCTGATTTATTTTGCGTATTCCATCGCGGCCGTGCTGCTGCTCGGCGGGCTGTGGTGGCGTGTCACTGCCGGTGCTGCGCTTGCGATCGTCGTGATTGGCGTCACGGCAAGGATCGGCAGCGACACCCTCCGCGACTGGCTGCCCGTGCTGCTGATTCCGCCCGCCTACTGGCAGATGGATTACGTGCGATCCGCCGGCAGCGCCGTCGCGTTCGACCATCGGTGGGCGCTCATCGACGGCTGGCTGCTCCAGCTGGTGCACGGGTCGTCGACAGCAGCGCTCGTGAGCTCGTGGGTACTCGAAAGCGCATACGCGCTCACCTACGTGATCCCGTTGATCGCCATCGCGGCGATGTACTGGAGCGGACGCCGCGATCGCGTCGATTGCCTGCACGCGATCCTGTTCGCTGGGACGCTGGCGGTGTACGCGTTGCTGCCGTGGTCGCGTTCGTTGTCGCCGAGGCTGATCGCCCTCGATTCGTGGCAGCCGCCGCTGACCGCGATCCGTGCCTTCAACGTGTGGCTGCTCGACCGGCTCGACATCAGTACCAGCGTCTTTCCGAGCGGTCACGTCGCGGTCGCATGGTCAGCCGGATTCGGCCTCCTCAGCGCGATGCCGGGGCGGCGAGCAGTCGGCGGCGCGATGCTGTTGCTGGCGACCCTCGTATCCGTGGCGACGGTATACGGCCGTTACCACTACACCGTCGACGTCGTCGCGAGCCTCGCCGTGAGCGTGGCCGTCTGGTCGATCCAGTCGCGGCGGCTGTGTTCGTACCGTGAAGTTCGCCGCTAGATCTCGCTCAGCACGTATTCCTTGCCGTCGACGAACACCGACAGCATGTGCGCCAGCTTGTAGCCGTCCGGATCCTTCCAGGATGGCGCCACGGTGAACTTGTAGTCCTGACCGAGCTTCAGCTGGTCCTTCACTTTCAGCCCCTGGCGGATCAGGCCCGCAGGGCTGATCGACTCGAGGCGCCAGTGCGTCACGCTTCCGTCGGCATTCTTGACGTCGAGGTACCACCACGAATGCGGATTCACGATTTCGAGCTTGGTGAGCGTGCCTGTGACGGTGAAGTGCTTCGTCGTATCGAATTCTGCGTTGGCGGAATGATGCGCGAGTGCCGGCCGGCTGAGCGTGAGCAGCGTCAGCGCGGCAGCAACAACGGTGAATTTCAAGCCCATGAGCTCGGTCCTTTCCCCACGGCGCCGAATCGCGTCGGTACCTATCCATTCTTGGGCCATGCGCCCGGAAACGCAATATTGGGTGGGAGTTCCTGATTTCGAAATTCGCAGATCGCCGTCAAATTCGACGTTTCGCTGACCGCGGACACCCGTGGTGGTGACGATTTTGAGCAGCTCTCCTGTGGCAGCAACCTTGCCGACGCTGCAACCCTCTATGCGATTTCTAACGGCCGCCATCGTCGCACTCATCCTCGTGTCGCCGGTTCCCGTCAGTACTCAATCGGCCGACGCAACCGGCACGATTGCCATCGACGACATCGTTGCCCGCATGAATGACAACGAGAAGGCGATGGCCGAGCGTATCCGGACGACTCGCCCCATCATCGAGGTCTACATCCAGCACGTCGTGCCGGACGCCCAGGTCGAGTGGACACCGTCGAGCGACGACTATTTCCTCGGGCAGTTGGACCTGACAGAGAAGCCGCGATTCAAGGAACTGAGTCAGGCCAGGAAGACGCCGGCCGCCAAGCAGGCGCGCAACGCTGTCCAGTTCCTGCCAGAAGGCTTCGCGGCCAGTACTGCCCCCGACTGGAGCCTGTTGACGCCGGACCGCTACGAGTTCACGTTCGTTCGACGCGAGGTGCTCGGCGAGACACGTTGTTTCGTCTTCGACGTCACGCCGCGCAGGTCTCACAAGATTTTGCCGTTTCAACGCGACGCACCGCGCGAGCCTGCGGATCGCCCGGGATTCACCGGACGCATCTGGATCGAAGATCGCGACTACAACCTCGTTCGCTTCAACGGCATCAACCGCGACGTCGACCAGACGCTCTCGCGCTTCTTCGGGCGGCGACTCTCGTTTCACATGGACGGGTGGCGCCTGAATACGATGCCCGGCGTGTGGGTGCCGGCGTACGTGTACAGCGAAGAGACCGACCTGAACGATCGGCAACAGCCCACGCGAGAGCCCCGCTTCAAGAGCCAGGTGCGCGTCTGGGGCTACGAGGCGCAGCGCGCCTCCCTCGCGCAGCCGCTGACGTCGATTCGCATCGACGAGCCGACCGTCGTCGATAACACGAACCGGCGCCAGTTGTCGCCGATTCTCAGCCAACGCCAATGGGAGCAGGAGGCCGAGAACAACGTCATCGACCGGCTCGAGAAGATCGGCCTGTTGTCGCCGGCCGGTGAGGTGGACAAGGTGCTCGAGGCGGTGCTGAACAACCTGGTCGTCACGAACAACATCACGCTCGAGCGGCCGCTCAAGTGCCGTGTGCTATTGACTGCTCCGTTCGAGACGTTCACCGTCGGCCGCACCATCGTGGTCAGCCGCGGCTTGATCGACGTGTTGCCAGACGAGGCCAGCCTTGCCGCGATGCTTGCGCACGAACTGGCGCATGTCGCGCTGGGACATCCACTCATCGACACCAAGTTCGCCTTCGCGGACCGGCTGATGGTCAGCGACCGCGAACTGCTCGAGACTCTGCGGTTCCAGCATTCGGCAAGCGAGGAAGAGGCGGCCGACGAGAAGGTGATGCCGCTGTTGCAGGCATCGCCCTACAAGGATCGCCTCGATGGAGCCGCGTTGTTCCTGCGCGCGCTGGAGGAACGCAGCCAGCGGCTCCCGCATTTGATCCAGCCGCACATCGGCGACCGTGTGGCCCATGGCGACGGGAAAGGGCTGGCGGAACTCGTGTCGCGCGCGCCGGCACTGGAAGCGACAAACCTGGACCAGATTCCCGCGCTTCCGATCGGTGCGCGCACCGTGCTCGATCCGTGGACGAGCCGGCTGATGCTCGATCGATCGCCGACCGTGGCTCCCGCATCGGCGCACGAAAAAGTACCGCTCTCCGTGACGCCGATCATGCCGTATCTCACGTACGTGGATACGCCCACGACGCGACAGCAGACGTCCGCCGCTCAACCCTGATATGAGACTTTGACGCACCTTCCATGCGGCCACCTCTTCCCTGAAGGTGGCGACAATACGCGTGTCGTCGGCGCCGTCCAGGGGCATTATGCTGGTCCACTTTTCCCGTGATGGGACCTCCTCGCGTGGTTAAGGACAGACTATGGAAGTTCACTCCTCCGCGATCGTGTCCTCCAACAATGTCGTCGACATCGAGCGGCGCCACGCCGGCTCGTTCTTGGCCCATTCGAATTGGGTGTCGGTTAACTGCTCGTCGGCGTGCACCGGTAGCTCGCCGCCGCATTCGGATCGCCATGTCCGACGTACCGCGGGTAGTTCGGGTACATGCAGAGGGGCTTCGAGCGCGTAACTTGCCGATCGGAACCGAACTCTTGAGCGATTGCATCTTCGGCCGGGGCGTGCTTGCCGTCGGCCCAATTATCAAGCATGCCGAGCAGATCGACCTTCGACGGCACGTCACCGCCGCCTCCATGATCCCCGCTCGGAACGATGTAAAGCTGAGCGAACTGATCGACCGTGTTCCGGCCGAGCGTCTTGACGACTGCATTGAAGTAGTTGATCGTCGCGACCGGGCTTACCGCAAGATCCGAGGTGTTGTGCAGCATGATTAGCTTGCCACCTCGTTTCTGGAACGCGCCCAGATTTGGATCGTTCGACGCGAGGAGTTTTACCGCCTCGACGATCTGTTTCGCATACGGCTTGGGATCGAAATCGAAGGTATCGAACGCGGCATCTTTGACGACCAAATAACGCAGAGCCGAATTGCCGTAGAATGAAGCGGTTCCGATTCCCAGCTGCTGCTGGTTCATGCCTTTCCCCGCTGGCTGTGGACGGGGTATCGGCGCGCGACCCGTGATCCAAACGGCCATACCGCCGGGTTGATCCTCTCCCCCGCCAACCAGCATCCGCGGGTACTGCAGAATGACGTTCCCCGCTGCATCTTTCCATTCGGTCTGTCGGTACGTCGCATTGAGCGTGGCGAGCTGGGGATCAGACAAACACGTGTCGCCAGAATCTGCGCCACCATCGCATCGAAGCACCGACGGGTTGAAATTGCATCCGAGATAATTGCCGACGATGCCGTCCTTGATTCCGTCGTTCATATCGCACTGCGCTCGCACCGCCTCGCCGAATGCTTTGATCTTCGGCGGTGTGAGGAAACCCCCGGGGCGAGCCAACGCTGTCGCAATGTCGACAAAGCGCATCATCCCGTTCACATAATTGATCGCGGGTGCGGTGACGGCCACGCCATCGTAGTCATTCGGGAATCGCTGGGCGACTGTCAGACCCTCACGGCCGCCCTCCGACTGTCCGACGAAGTACATTCGACGCGGGGCACGACCGTAACGAGCCTTGATGAGTGCCATCGCGACGTCGTGGGTCTTTTTCAATTGCGCGCCGGCGAAGTTGGTGAGGGCTTCCGCGTTGACTGCGAACGATCCGTCATTGCCCTCGTGGCCACCATCGCTGCCGAACGTCGCGTAGCCGCGCGTGATCGGGTACGGTGTCGTGTCCGGCGCGCGTGGCAGCGCACCGAGCGCCGTCACCAGATTGCCATCGAAGCCGCCGCCGCCTTGCTGCAACGCCTTGCCATTCCAGTCGGAAGGCATATTCGCTTGAAAGCGAATCGGCGGTGCAGCGGGATCCATCGGCGCGATCTGGCCTTTGACCTCGCAGTACTCTGGGCGCGCCAGCGTTACGGCCGAAGGATTCCCACGAGTGGCCGTCCTCGTCTCAGGCGCCGCAGCGACCAATCTGGCGCTCTGGACTTCAGCGCCTTTCGTCGGAAGACCGATCGTCTCGGCCGGGATGCGCAATGTGGCGAGAGCCTCACATGCCTGCTGCGCGCTGGTTGCGGTCTGGCCGCGAAGGACGACCGCCGTCCAGACGATCGCCACGACGACTGCGGCCGCGCTCGCCCACCAACGACGTTCCTGAATGACCATTTGAACCTCCACAGATGGTGAACCTGCCACGCCCCGATGTCCGTGCTCGTCTTCTGACTGTTCGCCTTACGTCGTCTGAGTCGTCGCGAGCACGATGACGACATCGTCCACACTCTCACGCGCGTTTTACGAATGTGCCGCGTTTCTTGCGCACACCCGCCGAGCCGTCAATTTTGCCCTTCGCCTCCGTCGCACCATCATTTGCATTCACGAACCGCGATGCGACTGCGCTCCAGGCATTTTCGACATGACGCTCATTCAGTTTCCTGGCCTGACCGACCTCGCGCTTCATCAGCGCGGAGAGGATCGCCTCGTGTTCTTCTTGTGTTTGGAACGCTCGGTCTGTTTCCGTCCACGATTGCCCGCGGAGCAGATCTACGTAACCCCACAGCATCTTCAACTGTTGCTCTAGGAAGACGTTTCTGGCCGCACGTGCCTGCAGCTCATGAAATTGATTGTTGCGGAGCAGCATCTGTCGGCGGTCTCCCGCTTCGAGATCGGCGCGACTGGCGTCGACGACGCGAGCGATCGCCGTCAGTTCTGCATTCGTTGCGCGACGGACGGCCAGTTCGCCGGCCATGCCCTCGGCGACGCGCCGCATCTCGTAAGCCTGCGATGCCTCTTCCAAGGAAGGCACCCGAACGAAGCATCCGCGATGCGGATAACAGACGACGAGGCCTTCTTGTTCCAATCGTTTCAACGCCTCACGAAGTGGCGTACGGCTCACATTCAAGCGTTTCGTCAGATTTCGCTCGACGAATCGCTCACCGGGACCGAAAAGACCGGTGGTTACGGCGGAACGGAGTCGACTGTACACTTCATCGAAAACGCGTCGATTCGCGCTCACTTTGAGAGGATCGTCGGGATGGTCCATGATTGAATTCGACAATGACAACGACTCCAAGGGCATTCTAATCAAGCGAATGGTCGACGGCTCTTATTGCGATACGGATCAACTTTCAATTTTCATCCCCGTGTCCACCACGTTGGCGGAGGGCATTCGGAGCATCCAATGCGCGCGGGCGCATAGCGCCCCATCCCCATCAGCGAACCCAAGCAGCTGTACTCCCACCGGCAAGCCGGCCACTTCGAGAAGCGGCAATGTGAACGCCGGCAGGCCCAGCCACGACGAGTACACCTGAAATGTTCGGCTGCCGGTGAACTCCAGTCCCTTGATAGCCGGCCCAGACGCCGCAAGAGTAATGAACCCGTCGTATTCCCCCGCCAGGCGCTGGACAACAGCCTGCATGTTGGCGCGCCGGCACAAGAGTTGGCGGTAGTCAGTTACCGTCATTGACAATGCACGTGTGACGAGTTCATGAATGCGCGTGCCGACAGATGTTCCGAACCGATCGATATAGTCTTCGTACGGCCACTTCATTTCGTACGCGACGATCGCAAGGGCATCATCGACGTGCGCGTCCAGGTCGCGTTCCAGCGCCGCAATCACCGGATTGTTGTCGCGGCTGGAGATCTGAACACCTGCTGCTTCGACCGATGAGATGTGCCCTTCGAATGCGTCACGCGTCTCGGAATCAACTTCAGCCCAGCCTCGAGTGTAAAGCCGGATTAGCTTCCGCGGTGCGGCGGGCGGCGGTAAATCGGGCGCGGCTCCCGACAGAAGCCCAGGACTGCCGATCGCCAGCGAGATATGCGATGCGATACGCCATGCATCGTCAAGGGACCCCGCAATGACGCCGAGATGGTCACACGTCGGCGACAGCGGGTGAATCCCGCCGGTATGTAACGTGTTGATCGTCGGCTTGAATCCAACGGCGCCGCAGTACGAAGCCGGACGCAACAGCGAACCTTGCGTCTGCGTCGCCAGCGCAACTGGCACCATGCCCGCAGCAACCGCAGCAGCCGAACCCGAGGATGACCCTCCGGGTGTTCGCGTCTGATCGAACGGATTCGTCGTCGGCCCTGAGCGCGAGATCGCGAATTCGGTAGTCACCGTCTTGCCAACAATAATCGCGCCGCCAGTTCTCAACGCACTCACAGCCGCCGCATCGTGTCTTGGTTGAAATCCCTCGAAGATGGACGAATTCATCTGGGTCGGCATGTCATTCGTCGCAATAATGTCCTTGACTGCTAAAGGGCATCCGTCGACTACTGACAATGGAGTGCCGAATTTGTAGCGGCGTGACGACTCGTCAGCGCTCTTTCGCGCTGCCTGTGCATTGAGAACCACGAATGCCTTGACGACACCATCGCGCGAGTCGATCGCCTCGAGGCAACGTTCAAGCAACTCGCGTGGCGTGAGGCGCCCGGTCGTGAAATGCGCCGACGCGTCGGTGAACGACACAAGGCGACGGTTACGCCAGACGTTCACCATCGTTACGATGTGCGCTGATCCTCTCGGAGGAGAGCTGACTGACTTCGGGACGCCGGGTTCCTTTGCGTCCATCTTCCTGCGTCGACCAGCGTCACAAAATCGAGTACAGCTCGATTGAACAGATCGGGCTCCTCCAGATTGATCGTGTGGCCGGATTTCGGAAAGATGACCAGCGCCGCTGAAGGAATCATACGCTTCATGTAGAGCGCCGGCTCGAGACACGGCTCGTCTTCGTCTCCGCTCATGATCAGCGTCGGAACCTGAAGCTGAACGAGACGATCACCAAGTTCGTAAATAGAGGGGCGGGTCATTTGCACGCCGCGCATTGTCAGTGCATGACCTCTGGACGATCCGTGCTTCAACACCTCACGAAACTCGACCCAACCATCAGGATCCTTGTCGATGAACTGCACGCGCGTGGGGCCGCTCGCGTAGGTATCCGCCACGTTCTGAATACCTTCGCGCTCCATACGATCCGCAACGGCCGCGCAGTCGCGGCGAAATGCGTCGCGTTCCTCGAGCTTCGAGCCGTACCCGGCGCCCGCGACCACGAGCGAGAGAGCACGCCCTGGGTAACACAATCCGAAATGCAACGCGGCATAGCCGCCCATCGACAGGCCGACAATATGAGCTCTGTCTATCCGCAGATGATCAAGAACGCCGCGGATATCCTCCACCGCGTGGGCCTGCGAATATGCCGCGGGATCCTCAGGCACATCCGATGGCGGGTACCCACGCGCGTTGAATGTGATCGTGCGATAGCGACGGCTGAAGAAACGGACCTGCGGCCGCCAACTGATGGCCTCTCCGGCGAACTCGTGCACAAAGATCATCGGGACTCCGCTCCCGATCTCCTCGCACGCCAGCGTCAACCCGTTGATCGACGCGCTAGGCAAGTGCTCTGCCCTTCGTTTCCGGAATCACAACCCAAGTGACCGCCGCGAGGAGCAGTGCTCCAGCGACAATCGATAATGCCGTCGCCATCCCATGCGTCTCAGCGAGCGAGCCTACTGCAAATGGGGCAATCGCCGCGACGATGCGGCCTGCATTGTAAGTTGATCCTTGCGCTGTGGCTCGCACCTCGGTCGGAAAGATCTCGGCAGTGACCGCTCCGAAGCCGCTGAAGTAGCCGCTTCCGAAAAATGTCACGAGTGGTCCAAGAACCACAAGCAACACCGGATTCTGCGTACTCGTAAATACGATGACCAGCGCAGCCGCCACGATCAAATACAAAACGTACATGCGCTTGCGCCCGTATGCGTCCGCGATAAATCCAAACGTGAGAAATCCCAGTCCTGCGGCCATCTGCATGATGATGACAAGGGCTGACATGGCGTAAACACCCAACCCCACGCCCCCCCGGCTCGCCGGCATTGACAGGTACGCCGGCACCCAGAGGTTCAATCCCCAGTACGCGAACATCGTGCATGCATTCATAAACGTCAATGCAAGCGTGAGGCGCATGCGGCCGCGGAAAATCTGGACAAATCCTGGGCGGACAGCAGAGCGCGCCTGCAGTCGTAACCAGATCTGAGGCTCCTCGACGCGACGCAGGATCCAGAACACGCTCAGCGCGGGAAGCACACCGACGAAGAACACTGCTCTCCAGCCCCATATCGGGCTTACGAGCGCCGTTACGATTGCGGCGATCCCATATCCAACCGCCCAGCCGCTTTGAACAATTCCTAACGCCTTGTCGCGATGTTCATCAGGCCAGGTCTCTGAAACAAGCGCTGCGCCGCTGGCCCATTCGCCCCCCATGCCAAATCCCAGGGCGATACGGAAGGCGGCAAGCTGCGCGACGGACCTGGCGAAACCGCATGCAGCAGTGAATATCGAATAGATCAAGATACTCGCCGAGAGAGCCCGCGTTCGGCCATATCGATCCGCAAAAAATCCGAACCCGAGTCCGCCAATTGCTGACGCGATGAGGGTCAGCGACGCAAGTTGCCCAGCCGTACTCGTGGACATGCCCAGTTCTGAAATTAACGAAGTCAGCACCAGGGCATACAACATCACGTCGAATGCGTCGAGCATCCACCCGAGAAAAGCTGCGGCCAGGGCACGACGCGCGACCGGCGCAGCAGTACGCCACCACACCGGCGACACCCGACTGGCGGTCTTTGCGAGACCGTCGTCAAAGGTCGCGTCAGGTGCGAGAACCGGAGATGAGTGGTCCAGTTCAGCCACGTGAACGTTCCATGGGCGCTTCGAATGCTGATTGCCGTTCTCGCCGCGGGACGGATCCCGCGGCGGAGCACTCAATCTAAATCAGAAGGTAGCTCGGAAACCGACCTGCACGACTCGAGGCTGATACGCGGTTCCGGTATCGGTGGTTGGCTGTCCAAAAAGTGCGTTTCGTTCGTTGGTGACGTAAGTACCGTAGTTCGCGTGGTTGAATACGTTGAATACGTCAATCACACCATCAACGCCGAAGCGCTTCGAGAACTGGAAACGCCGCAAGAGCCGCATGTCGACACGGTGGATATTTGCGCGATTGATGCCGTTGAAAGGAATCAATGTCCCGTTCGCGCGCAGCATTCCGTTGGTCGCACCAATGTTGCGAACATCGAGACCTGCTTGGGCCGTATCGTGACCGTTGTCGCCGAACAGGTACAAGCCGCTCAGCTGCATGCCATAGCGCATTTGCCAGATTCCGTTGAATACTGCGCGATGCGTTTGTGTCCCGTTCCTGAACCACACACTGCCCAAATCAGGCGCCAGCGTAACTGGAACATCGCACACCGGCGTTCCGGACGCTGAAATAGTCATCGGATACTGACATCCTGGATTCACAGGTGACGGCCGCAGTTGAAATTCGCGCGAAAGCGTGTACGTCGCTGACGCCTGCCAACGATTGCTGAATCGTTTCGTAAATGCCGTCTGCAATGCATGGTAATGGGAGGCCCCATCCGTAATATTCATTACCACCTGCGCCCAGCCTGGGTACGGAAGGTGGGCAACGTCTGTATATCCGTAGTTCGCACCAGTAGCGGAGTTATAAGCAAGGTTGATGTTTCGGCCGTTCAGCGTTTCACTGTAACGGTTCTCGACATAGTCCGCCTGGACCGACATCGTGTCGCCGAGCTGCTGTTGGAAACCAATGGAGCTCTGGTACGAATACGGAATGTCTGATGTCGGACTCGCGAGACTGGAACTGATCGTGCGACGGAATCCGGACGCCGCCACTTGCTCGAAGGTAGGCGCCGGACCGTTGAAGGGATTTGCGGCGAAATCTGGCCGACCATCATTTTGCACCTGAACGATCGTGTTCTTGCTCCAGCCATATGTCCAAAGCGCCGCGGTGTCGGCGACCTCAGTGAAGTACTTACCGAATCCGCCGCGGATGACAGTCTTCTTGGTGATGTTGTACGCGAAGCCGAGCCGCGGACTCCAGTTGTTCTTGTCGTTCGGACGATTCGCTTTCAGGAATGGCTCGAGCTCCACATCGTTAGCAAAGACACCACCAGCGAAATCGTACCGAACTCCGAGATTTAGTGTGAGGAGTTTGGTAATCGTCCAGTCATCCTGAAACCATCCGGCGAATTCTTCACGATGCGTGTAACTCTTCCAACTTCCAACACCGCGCTGATAGCTTCGAGAAATGGGAGACAATGGCGCAACATTCCACGTCGACACATCATTCCAAACAGGAAACAGTGCCTCAAGATTCGCCGGCGCGGGACCACCGGTTGCGTCGAGAATTCCCATGCACGAATTACAGAAAAAAATCGTGCCCGGGAAATGAAAATACTCGCCGCCAGTCTTGATGTTGTGCGCACCAACTCCGTACGTCAGGTCGTCTCTCACGGACGCGATGTCCTGTTCGTTGAGCAACGGCGTTTGCGTGTGGCCTTGACCGATCGAATAGCCCTGGAGGTTGATGATTGGCGCGCCGTGGGTGATTCCGTTCGGCGCCCACCATTCCTTGACGTTCGCAAGAGGATCGGCGGGCCAACTCACGACGGAATTTTGGACCCAAAAGAACTGGTTGAATCCAAGTTTTGCTTCATTCACGGCACGGTTGGTCAGAACACGTGTCAGGTTCAGACCTAGATCGCTCCCACGCTTTTCGATGCCGATCGCCGAGGATGGATGTTTCGTCGCGCCTCCGGTGTAACGCGAATCGTAAGGCGTGTGATTCACGTACTTGTTGCCACGGAGCGTGATGCGCGTCCGTGGGGACAGTTGAAAATCGAGCCGGAAGCCACCCTTGTGCTGAACGATTGGACCGGTCAGATCCATGTTGAAACTTGGATAGGGAGTCGCATACGTGAAGGTCTGAGGGTTCCGCTCGTATTCGTAATTGACGAAGAAATGTATCTTGTCTTTTCGAATCGGCCCTCCGAATGTTCCGCTGACCTGCTGATCGGAGTAGGGGAGAACACGATGCGCAATGAAATCCGCGGCATTCAATTTGTCACTCCGGAAGTAGCTGGCCAGAGATCCAGAGGCGATATTCGTTCCTGATTTCGTTACCGCATTTATCTGAATGCCGCTCGACCGTCCTTGCGTGGCATCGAATCGGCTCGATACGAACTGGAATTCCGCAATCGAATCCATGCTGTAACGGGGTTGAGCAAAACCGGGTGACACGATTTGGGTGACATCCTGTCCATCCAGATTGAGTTGGAAATTGGCATCTGGAGTCTCGGTGATGTTGTTGCTCCGCGCGCCCGGAGCGAGCATCGTCAGATCCATCCAATTCCGGCCATTGACCGGAAGTTCGGCAAGCTGGCGCGGATCGACGTTTCCTCCGATGCTCGATTTCGCCGTCTCCACGAGGGGCGCCTCGCCGGTTACGGTAATCGACTCCTGCAGTCCTGCCGTCTCCATTTGCACCGAAATTGTGGCTTGCTGCCCGACCAACAGTTCCAACCCAGTACGAACGACCGTCTTGAAGCCTTGAAGCTCCACGGAGATTCGGTACATCCCAGTGCGAAGCGCAAGACGATAGACGCCGCGTTCGTCAGTGACGGCGACGAATGTATTGCCTGTCGCTTCGTGCGTCGCTGTGACGGTTGCCCCAGGCAAGACTCCGCCGGTCGTATCTGTCACTGTGCCGGTGAGTGATGCTTCCTGCGCGTACCCAATCGTAGGCAAAGCCAGAGACGCACCGATGAGGACAGCGCCAACGATCAGTAACCGACCAAAGACAGTCGACATCATTTCCCTCCATGGAGCGCAATGTCAGAAGGCGAAATTGGTGAAAGTCTCAGAACCCACGCCTCTACGATCGACGAATGCGGCTTCGCGGCTTGCCGAACAAGCCGCCACGACCAGAGGAGCTTGTCCGGGCAGGCTCTAAATGTCGTTGAGAATCCATTCCTTCCCGCTAACGAAAATTGATCGCATGAGCCCGAGCTTTGGTCCGTCTTGATCTTTCCAGCTCGGATAGTACGTAAACGTGTAGGTCTCGCCGATCCGCACGTCGTCTTTCCATCTGAGACCTTGGCGGATCAGACCAGCCGGACTCAGTGACTCGAGTTTCCAGTGAGTGATTTGTCCATCAGGAGCCTTCACATCGAGGTACAGCCATGAATGAGGATTAATGAGTTCCTCTTTCGTGAGTACGCCGCTCAGTGTGAGTCTCTGCTGGGTGTTGAACTCTGCGTTCGCTGAGTGATGCGCTGTGGCCGGTCGATCAACGGCGATCAGCGCCAGGATAGTGACAAATGCAACACCAAGGGACTGCCGCATGTTCGAATCCCTTTCTCGCAAGGTAGCGGTGCGACCTCGCTGAACCCGCATCGGGCCGCGAGTTGGCGTATGGTATACCGTAAGCCAACTGATGAGTCAATCAATAACTGCCCCTGAGCGTATTGAGGTAGCCACCATGAGCGGTGCATCGAACGCAGTCGCAAATTTCATCCAATCGACGACTCTCGACGACGTCCCCGATGACGCGCTTCACATTGGCCGTCGCTGCATCGCGGATGGCATCGGCGTAATCCTCGCAGGATCGACGACCCCAGCCACCACGATTCTGCGCGCGCAGGTGCGCGAGGACGGTTGCCGCGCAGAAGCGACAGTTGCAGGCCGCGACAGCTTCCGGACGCGCGCCGCCTCCGCCGCACTAATCAACGCAACGAGCGGTCACGCGCACGACTATGACGACACGCAGCTCTCCACCACTGCCGATCGGATGTTTGGCCTGCTGACGCATCCCACGATTCCGGCGCTGACGGCAGCGCTCGCGGTCGGCGAGCGCATCGGCGCATCAGGATGCGCGGTCCTCGAGGCGTTTCTCATCGGATTCGAGGTCGAGTGCAAGATTGCCGACGCGATCTATCCGACACACTACAAACAGGGGTTCCACACGTCCGGTACTATCGGCGCGTTCGGTGCAATGGCAGCCGCGGCGAAGCTGATGAGGCTCGACCGCTCTGCGCTCGCGCACGCGATCGGCATCACGGCGAGCATGGCCGCCGGTATCCGGGTCAACTTCGGCACGATGACGAAGCCGCTGCACGTCGGACGCGCGGCGTGCAACGGCGTCACCGCTGCGGAACTCGCCGCGAGAGGCTTCACGTCAGGCGCTGATGCGCTCGACGGTCAATGGGGGTTCTTCCAGGTGACCGGGGGTGGGTTCGACGAGGAACGGATCGTAGGCATGCTTGGCCAGCCTTGGACGATCGTGAGGCCTGGCGTGTCGATCAAACCATATCCGTGCGGGTGTCTCGGCCACCCGACGATGGACGCGATGCTCACGCTCGTGACTCAACACGATGTCAAGCCTGAACAGATTACGAAGATTCGTATACGCGCCGGCTCGAATATCCTGAATCCATTGCGGTATGAAATTGCGAACACGGAGCTCGAAGCGAAATTCTGCCCCGCATTCATGGTGGCGGCGGTGGCGCTGCGGCGGAAAGCAGGGATCAACGAGTTTAGCGACGACTTTGTGCGCAGCGCGTCCGTGCAGAAGATGATGCGGCAAGTCGAGCGCGTGTTCGACCAGCAAATCGAGGACAAGGGCTTCGAGCGGATGCTCAGCGTCGTCGAAGTGGAGCTGCGTGATGGGCGCACACTTCGGCAGGAATCCGGACCTTACCGTGGTGGCCCAGAGCGGCCGTTCACGCGCGACGAACTGCGCGAGAAGTTCATGGAATGCGGGTCGCTGGTGCTATCCAAGGAGCGCCTTCAGACAATCTTCGATCACATCAAGCACATCGAACAAATTCCGCAAGTGGGCGAGCTCACTGCGCTACTCGTCGAAGATGCAGTCGCTTCCGTCTAAATTTAGGGACGCGAAAGGGCCTGAACCGATCGTCGGGGCGTACGCGCGGTGTCGGACGACACACGCCTTCGCCATCCCATTGAGTCGAGCGGTGCTGGAGGTTACTCGAATCGGCTGAAATCAACCTCCTGGCGTGCGACTTCAGCGCCGTTGCAGAGGACGCGGATCGTATGACGGCTGGACGTGATCGGTGTGGAATCGAAAATCGCCTCAGCGTCCGCTGCTGTCGGTGGGCCTTTGCCTCCGCCGAACGTGCGGACGGTCACGGAGATCGGCGTCTGACCGTCAATTGCGATCGTGGTCACAGGTGGGTTCGCGCCGAGTAGTCCATGACCCAACTGAAGATGTGCCACAACGGAGAGCCGATGCCTCCACGGGCGGATCGCGGCGATCAATTCATCCGTCCCGCCCGCGCCAAACGTCGCGTCGACCGGTAATCGGTCCTCCGCGATTCTCTCCATGCGCCTGAACTCAGTGACGATTTCGATGCGTTCGAGCGTGTAGAGATCGACCGTCGGCGCGAGAACCTCGATGCTGTAGCGGTTGCTGAAGGCTTCGCGTGCTGCAAGCCGCGATCGCGCAATCTTCAACGCGCGATCCGCATCGGCACGGTCGATGGAGGGGATGAACGCCGTCGCAGGGGCGGTCAGCATCGCGCACACGACGATTGCGGAACCGATGCGGCGGCCCGCGAAGATATGTGTCATCAGCACACGCACATAATTGGCCGACCCCTCGTACGCGTCAACCATCGAGTAATTCGGAACCGGTGAGGAGCCGATCGAGGAGCGCTGCCAGCTCCTGCATGTCGACGGGCTTCACGACGTGCGCGGCAAATCCGGCCGCCTGCGTCTGCTGACGGTCTGATGACTGCCCGTACCCGGTCACCGCGACGAGCGTCGGCGGCGGTGCGCCGTCGGTGACAGCGCGCAGCTGCTGCGCCACTTCGAAACCGTCCATCAACGGAAGACCGAGATCCAGGAGGACCACATCGGGTCGCAGTTCGGCCGCCAACCTGAGTGCCATCGGTCCGTCAAATGCAACGCTGGCGTCGCAGCCGAGCGCTTCGAGCGCGGCCGCGGTCATTCGCGCGGCATCGACGTTGTCGTCGACGACGAGTACCCGCCGGGGATGGCCAATGTCGCTGGCGGCGGCGCGCAGCGGCGTCGTTGTCTGTTCGACTGCCTCGGATAGCAGGGGCAACGTCAACACGAATTCGCTCCCCTTGCCCGGCCCTTCGCTCCGGGCTTCGATCGTGCCGTCATGCAGCGTGATGAGGCTCCGCGCAATCGTCAATCCCAATCCGAGACCGCCGTGCGATCGATCCAACGTCTGGCGATCCTGCGTGAACATGTCGAAGACATAGGGCAGCAGGTCCGGCGAAATGCCGACGCCCGTGTCGCGGACCGTGACCTCGACGTGATCGCTGATCTGCCGCGCGGTGATGGTGATCCGCCCGCGCGGCTCGGTGTATTTCGCGGCATTGGTGATGATGTTGCCGACGACCTGCGTCATGCGCGTGAGATCGGCGTGGACGAAGAGACCGCGCGGCACGTCCACCTCGACGTGGTGCTGACGCTCCTCGAGCAGAGGGCTTGCCCCTTCGAGCGCCGCACCCACCACATCGCTGATCTCGACTCGCTGCCGCCGCAGATCGATGCGGCCGCGTGCGATCCGCGAGACGTCGAGCAGATCGTCGACCAGGCGCACCAGGTGGCGTACCTGGCGATCGATCACCATCCGCTCGCGCTCCGCTCCCGTGTCGCCGCGCAGCGTCATCAACTGCAACGCGGTGAGAATCGGGGCGAGCGGATTCCGCAGCTCGTGGCCGAGCATCGCCAGGAATTCGTCCTTCGTCCGGTTGGCGGCCTGTTCCGCGGCACGCAGCGATGCCATTTCATCACGCGCGCGCACTTCGTCGGTGACATCGAACGCGATGACCAGAATGCCTTCGACATCGTCTTTCAATCCGCGCAGCGGCTCGTAGACGAAGTTGAAGTAGGTCGTGTCGAGCGATCCATCTCCGCGTCTATCGAAGTGAGCCGGCGTTTCCTTTCCGACATACGGCTGGCCGGTGCGCAGCACGTTGTCGAGCAGCTCTCGAAACGGCTGTCCTTCCAATTCCGGGAGGATCTCGAGGAGCGGCTTGTTGAGGACCTCCTGCGGCTGTCGTCCCCAGACACGGCACGTCATCGCGTTCGCCAGTTCGACGACATGATTCGGGCCGCGAAGAATGACGATGGGCGTGGGCGCCTGCATGAAGAGGGCGTGCAGATGGCGCTTCTGCAGGTCCGCTTCGCGGCGTGCGGCGGCCAGCGCCAGCAGCGAGCGGACCCGCGCCGTCAGCTCCCGCGCGCGGAACGGTTTGACGACGTAATCGTCGGCGCCCGCCGCCAGCCCGGAAACGCGCGCCTCTTCTCCGGATCGTGCCGACAGCATGAGGACCGGAATGTCGGCGGTCGCGGGATCCTCCCGCAGCGCACTCAACAGTCCGAAGCCATCGAGCTCCGGCATCATCACGTCGCTGACGACGAGGTCCGGTCGAACGGCGCGAATCTGCTGAAGCGCTTCGGCGCCGTTTGCGGCGGTGTCCACGCGCCATTGCCTCAGCAGGTGCCGCAGGTAATCCCGCATGTCAGCGTTGTCGTCGACCACGAGCACCCGCTCCGCCGTCGCCGACGGTGCAACCTGGCCGTCGGTGTCGGCGTCGGCGTCGAGCAATGGGTCTTCGGCTTCCGCGTCGGGCAACCAGCGGCGCGCTTCTTCGACGAACGGCGCGACGCCTATGGCCGTTGACGAGAGCCGCGGCTCGGTATCGATGTGATCCGGCGACAAATGCGCGCGTCCGGTTGGAATGCGAACGACGAATGTCGATCCCGATCCGGCGACGCTCGTCACCGCGATATCGCCGCCGTGCAGCCTCACGAGCTCGGCGGTCAGGGCCAATCCAATCCCTGACCCTTCGTGGGTGCGCGAGCGCGCACCCTCGACGCGGTGGAAGCGCTCGAACACACGCGCCACCTCCGACTGGGGAATGCCGATGCCGGTGTCTCTCACGGTCAGCTCGACGTGCCCCTCGTGCTCGTCGAGCGTGACGGCGATCGATCCCTCGAACGTGAACTTGAAGGCATTCGAGAGCAGGTTGAGGACGACCTTTTCCCACATGTCGCGGTCGACAAATACTTGCGACGTCACGGGCCGGCAATCCACTTCGAAGACGAGACCCGCGTGCTCGATGACGGAGCGAAAGGCGCCGGCCAGATCGCGCGTGACGGTGGCGATGTCCGTCCGTCGGTACACCGCCCGCGCACGACCAGCCTCGATCCGCGAGAAATCCAGCAGCGCATTCACGAGCTTCAGGAGGCGGAGCTGGTTGCGGTACACCATCTCCAGCTCCGAGCGGGCAAGCGTGCCGTCCGGGGTCGCCAGGGCGGCCTCGGTGGGTCCGAGCATCAGCGTCAACGGCGTGCGGAACTCGTGGCTGACGTTGCTGAAGAACGCCGTCTTCGTCCGATCGATCTGGGCCAGCGCTTCGACTCGGCGTTTCGCCTCACCGAGGGCGACGGCGTTGCTGATGGCGGTCGCGATGTGGTCGGCGGCAAGCTCGAAAAAATCGCGGTACCGCTCGTCGAGCGCGCGGCGCGGACTCACGCCCGCGATCAGGATGCCGTATGGATGGCGCAGACCTGGTCGGGACAGCGGCAACAGCATCGCCGTATGCGCACGTTCTTCGTACGGCCCGCCCGGCATGAGCCCCGTGCGGCGGCGCAGATCGGAGCGCACAATCGGCTTCCCCGTCGCCACGACTTCGGCAAGACCCCAGGGATCCTGTCCGTCGCCGTCCAGCGCGACCGCGGCGGCGCTCGCCGGGTGATCGGCGGACAGACCGACGGTGCACACGCGGCGCGCGGTCTTCCCGTCGTCGTCGAGGAGATAGAGCACGGCAAACGGAACATCGATCGCGTTTGCCTCGAACACCGTACCGGCGTTCGCGCACGCCCCCTCCGGCGTGGTCGCGTCCGACGCGCGCCGGGCGAGTTCCCGCAGCGTCGCCAGGCGACGCTCCCCTTCGACCCGTCCCGTGGTCTCGGCGACGACCGCGAGGACGCCGCCGACGCCCCCTGTTTCGTCGCGGATGGGGCTGTACGACAAGGTGAACCAGCAGTTCTCGAGATATCCGTTCCGCTCGAGCGGCAGCAGCCAGTCGTCGACGGCAAACGCCTCACCGCGCCGCACACGCTCGAATTCCGGGCCGACCACGTCCCACACTTCGGGAAAGATCTCGGCTCCCGGCGTGCCGAGTGCCGACGGGTGTTTGGAACCGAGAATCGGGCGATAGCGGTCGTTGTAGAAGAACCGAAACTCGCGTCCCCAGGCGACGACCATCGCGAAACGCGACTCGAGCATGATGCTGATCGCCGTGCGCAGACTCTGGGGCCACGACTCGACCGGTCCGAACGGCGTGCTCGACCAATCACACGCGCGCATGAGCGCGCCCATGTCGCCGCCGCCGGCGAGGCAATCTCTTGCATCAGTCGTTGGATGGAGACGGTCTGCGCGCATGTCGCGTTAGCCGTCGATATCAAGCGGCATGTCGTAGGCGATAACAACCGCGCGCGCCGCGCGTGTCGTACGCGGGAGTGTACATCCTGATCGGCGGTCGACAAGCTCAGCCGTCAACGCGATCAGGAACTGCATCCTGTTGAGCGCCGTGTCACCGTGCGTGGACGATCGGTTCGGTCGTCGTCACGGATCGCGGGATGTCAACGGTGAAGATGCATCCTTTGCCTGGAAGCGTGCGGGCATAAATTCGGCCGCGGTTCGCTTCCACGCCCCATCGGCTGAACGCCAGTCCGAGCCCCAGGCCTGAGCGGTCCGCGCTTCGCTGTTCGAACGGCCGGAACAGTTCCTCGCCGTTCGCGGCTGGGAGGCCGCCGCATTCATCCTCGATTTCGATCAACACGCGTGCGGCATTGGAGCCGACTCGCAGCGTGACCGTTGTACGCGGCCGTGTGAACTTGAATGCGTTCTGCAACAGGTTGGTCACCACCGCCGACAGGATCTGCCGGTCCGCATCGATCGACACGCCCTCCTCGACGGGTGTGACGGTGAGTATGAGACCGCGGGCGTCGGCGTCCAGCGTTGCGGCCGGCACGATGCCGTCGATAAAGTCGGACATCTCGATGCGCTCGCGGTTCTCGATACCTTGCGTCAGCCGGACCTCGGCGAGCGAACGCCCGATCAAGTCACGCGCGCCGACGAGGCTTCGACGGAGTACCTGACCCGTGCTTCCGGCCATTCCAACGCTTCCGTTCTTGAGCACGTCGAACGCGAGGATCGCGGTGTTCATCAAGTTGCGCAGCTCATGGGCCAGAAATCCAAGCCGCTCGGTGCCGCGCGCGGCCTCACCGTCGAGGGTTGATTGGTTTCGTCCTCGCCCGAACTCGGTCACGGCACCCGCGATGGCGTCGTCCAGATACCGATTCAGGGTGCGAAAGTCATCGGTACTGATCGGCGCGTTCACCTCCATTGCCAGATCGGTAATGGATTGGCACACATCGCCATACTCGTGGACCACCTGCGACACCGTGAATCCCTGAAGCAGAAGGTCATGGCCGTGCAGGACGGCGGTCCTCGAGATCGCCTGGCCTACGTTCACCCCGTCAAGGGCGTCGACGACCTGATCCAGGAACATCGGCACGCCGTGGTTGATCTCGGCGTCAGTGGGAGGCGGAATGGACCTCGTGGCAACCTTCGCCCTGCAGCGCGTGATGATCTCGTCTCGGTTGATGGCGATGAATTCATGGAGCATAGAAGCCCTTCTTGCGTCTGCAGGTACGCTATCGCGCCTCAAACCGATTGGCTGTTCAGAACGGGACAGGTCCACATTCGGTCGAGGAGCTGTCGCTGTTGTCCGCAATTGAACATCGCATCCACGCCGATCGATCCACAGTGGATCAGGAGTAACCATGACAACAGTTCGTTTCGCAGCTCTCCTCATCAGCGTCGCCGCAATGGGTGCTGGCCTGGCGGCCCAGACGCAGGAAACACAAACGACGACGCAGACGAAGATCGAGGTCAAGGGCGGCAAGGACGTGACCGCCGTAGGTTGTGTCGAGCGCAGCGGCGGCGGCAACTTCGTGCTGACCGAGGGCCGCGACGCCGGCCTCGTCCAGCATCCTCGGTATGCGCTCGTCAGCAGCCAGGACCTCTCCAAGTACGCCGGCAAACGCATTCAGGTCAAGGGCAAGGCGACTACCAACGGCCAGGGAACGGTGTCTGTCGAATCGAAGACCAAGACGGCAGTCACTGACGAGAAAGATCAGACATCGAAGACGAGGACCGAAGCCACGACCGGCGCGCTCGATCTGCCCGCGCTCGGCGTGCGCTCGATCAAGATGCTCGGGTCGTGTAACTAGCGCGCCGGGGATATGCAACCAACGGGGTTGCATATCATCACCGGTCCGTGCAGGCTCACGACGTGCTCCCTCCGATCCACCCGGTTACATCAGACAAGACACGCTTCCGTCGTTTCTTTTCGGACCTGGGTCCCGGACTGATCACCGGGGCCGCAGACGACGACCCGTCGGGTATCTCGACCTATTCGGTGGCGGGAGCCACGTTTGGATATCTGCCGCTCTGGACCGCGCTGTTCTCGTTTCCGCTCATGTCGGCCGTACAGCTCATGTGCGCGCGGCTGGGACTCGTCACCGGTTTGGGTCTCGCGGGCGTGATCCGCAGGCACTACTCAGCCTGGGTGCTCTGGAGCGCGTGCGTGCTGCTGATCGTGGCCAACGTGATCAACATCACGGCGGATCTGGGCGGCATGGCCGAAGCGACCAGGATGGTCACTGGCATCCCGGTCGCGCTGATGGTTCCGGCGTACGGTGTGGTGATGGTGTCGCTTCTCATGTGGTCGTCCTACCGCTCGATTGCGCGGGTATTCAAATGGCTGACACTGGTGTTGCTCGCCTACGTCGCCACCGCGTTCGTGGCGCATGCCGACTGGCGCATCGCGCTTCACCTGACGTTCGTGCCGCACATCGAATGGTCCCGCGGGTTCTTCTCCGTCCTGGTTGCGATTCTGGGGACGACGATTTCGCCGTATCTCTTCTTCTGGCAGGCCGCGCAGGAAGTCGAGGAAGAGCGCGCGATGGGCCGGAACTTCGCGCGGCGGCGCGGCGCGACGCGGGCCGAACTGAATGCGTGCCGAGGCGATGTCGTCACCGGCATGTTCGCATCGAACGCGATCATGTACTTCATCATCCTGACGACCGCCGCGACGCTTCACGCGCATGGAAAGACCGACATCACCACCGCAGAGGAAGCCGCCGACGCCCTGCGACCATTGGCCGGAGCGGGCGCGTACTGGCTGTTCACGCTGGCGCTCATAGGCACGGGCATGCTTGCCGTCCCCGTGCTCGCAGGGTCGTGCGCGTACGCGATCGCCGAGGCCTCGGCGTGGCGCGGGTCGTTGAATCGGCCCCCCGGACGCGCGAAGAAGTTCTACGTCGTGCTGGCCGTCTCGATGGCGCTGGGAATCGCGATGAATTATGCGGGACTCGATGCCATCAGGCTGCTCTTCACGACCGCCGTGATCAACGGCGTGCTTGCACCACCCCTCATCCTGATCGTCGTGATGCTGACGAGCGATCGGACGGTCATGGGGGATGCCGTCAATTCCCGCTCCGCCAGTGTCCTTGGCTGGCTGGCCTTTGTCGTCATGGTCGCGGCGGCGTTGGGGATGTTGGTCACCGCTTGACAGGTGTCCGCAATTGGACGCGCAAGGCCATATGCCTTCACCTGCGACGAGGGCCAAGACCACCGAGGCGCCGTTTCAGCTCATCACGGTCGGACCTCGCTTCTTGCTCCGCCACGGTTTGATGAGCGTCATCGTACCGATGCTCCCCACGTACGTTTGATTCGTGCGTCGTATCCAGCCGCTGTTGCTTCGATTGACGTCGTTCGCGAGTTGGTTCCGGACCCTCGGTGCGAGATGCGCCACCATCGTCGTCCCATTCTGAAATCGCGTCTTCATTGATGTGATCGGTCATATGCGATTTCCTTTTTGCGCGGGAGGCTTGCGACATTGCCGCTATTCGCAATTCGCTCACGTGTACGACGGACGGCTGCCCGTCGGTGCTTGGGACGATTCGTACGTGTAGGGTTGACACGTCTACGAGCTGCAGGTCCCAATCTGCGATCTCTTCGGTCGCGCCCGTCGGGCTGAAACGGAATTGCTGACGCTTGACTTCGCGATGGCGCTCTCCGCGATGCCACGAAGCCCAGATCGTGATCTCCTGCGTGCGCGACTGTTCGGCCTCTGCCGAAACCATTCGGAGCCGGCTGACGGACGTCGGCTTATGGAAGCGGAGCTCGATGAGCTGTTCGCCCGTCCAATCCGCAGACCATGCGCCGACACGCCCCCCGACGCGTCGCGCGCCGGCGACTATCGTGATCTCGGCGAGCGCGTTAAGGTCGAGCCACTCGGCGTCAGCAGTCTTGCGCCTCGGATTGTCGGCGGCGCGAATGGGTTGCGATCCGCTGCTCCCAGCGGAGTTCACGGGCAGATGAGCTTGCAATGAACCGCCTCCGTCGAATAATTCGACGCTTTGATGGCGGCTGCCGACGGCAGGTGCGTCAGGAAAGCTGCCACCAGTGTACGCGAGTCCGCGCAGCGCCGCTCTCAATTGCGCTGAGCGGTATGGCGCCAGCGACGGAGGCGGAGGCGGAGGCGGAGGCGGAGGCGGAGAGCGTCACGGCCTGGCGGTGCGCCGCCGTCACGCACCGGCGACGACGATGCCCGATGTACTGCGTCCGCTCGTCAGGTTGGCCGGCCGCGCGTTGATGCGCTCGACAGCGTTCACCCGGCGAATCGTGCTCGACGCCTGGTTCCTCCGTGAGGGATACAGTGTCAACCATGACGAGTGAATCCATCGCTATCCCGATCGAAGGAGGGCACCAGATTGAGGCTGACCTGCACCTTCCGCAACGCGCGATCGGATTAGTCGTGTTCGCGCACGGCAGCGGCAGCAGTCGGTTCAGCTCTCGTAATCAAGCCGTCGCGCGAACACTGCAGCAGCGTCAGCTCGGCACGTTGCTTCTGGATCTCTTGACGCGCGAGGAAGAACGAGTCGACCAGCAGACGCTGGAGTACCGATTCGATATCAGACGTCTCGGGACTCGGGTTGTCATCGCCATCGATTGGATACGCAATCGCGAAGACCTGGTCCGGCTACCGATTGGTTGCTTCGGCGCGAGCACCGGCGCGGCGGCGGCGCTGATTGCGGCTGCCGAACGTCCAGCCGAAGTGGGCGCAGTCGTCTCGAGAGGAGGCCGTCCGGACCTGGCCGCCGACGTCTTGCCGAAGGTGAAAGCTCCGACGCTGCTGATCGTCGGCGGCTACGACGACCCGGTCATCGAGATGAATGAACACGCGAAGGCGATGATGACAGCCGCCCACGTGGAACTGACCATCGTTCCCGGTGCCACTCACCTGTTCGAGGAACCGGGCACGCTCGAACAGGTGGAACAACTGGCCGGCAATTGGTTTGTTGAGTACCTGTAGGTCAGCGTTTCTTCACTGGGTCCGTTGCTTCGTATCTGCAGTTGCCGCAGCGGCAGGCAAGACCTCGTACCGCGCCATCATTCCCGCCTCCATGTGGTCGTCGAGGTGGCAATGAAATAACCAGAGGCCAGGGGCGTCGGGCACCATGTCGGCGGTCTCCGTTCCCAACGGCAACAGCGAGATCGTGTCCCTGCGGGTGCCGTGGGACAGCACGGTGTTGCCGTGCCAATGTGGGGTGTGGAAGTTGAGCGCCCCCACGTCACCCATATCCAGCAGATACCACCGTACGCGCTCGCCCTGACGAACCGTCATCACCGGGCCGTCTCCGTAGAGATATCCATTGACGGAAAACTTGTAGTTGGTCTCGTTGAATCCGGTGCCGGCGAACGTGAAGTATCCGCGCGCATCGGAGAAGTTGGCGCTGGCGTCGACGAGCGCTTTCAGGTCGGCGCCATTGATGTGGGCCGCCACGTTCTGTTGCAGATACCAACTCTCGTTTTCATTGAATGCGGTGAAGAGCGCGACGATTTCGCGGTCCACGTCCTTGGGTGTGCCGTCGGCGTTCGCCTCGCCGCGTCGCGTGACGATGACCGCCCCCACCAGGCCGGACGCCACGTCTTTGACGTCGCTGGCGTGCGAGTAGTAGATGGAGACGATCGAGCTGGGATCGTCGGGCGCCGGCCCCGCCGATGCCGGCAGGTCCCACTCGTACGTGAACGTCTTCCCGGGCTCGATCATTTCGGACGCGTCTTCGTCGACCGCATTGCCCGTGGCATCGGGAATATTGCCGGCGGCGACCGCGGTCTTCGGACGGAACGTATCGGGCGGATGGACGCCGAAGGGTCGCGACGCGTTGTTCTTGAACACGATCCTGATCGTGTCGCCAACCTCCGCGCGCAGCGTCGGTCCGAGCAAGCCGAGGTATTCGTCCTGCGGCGCACGCGGCTTGCGCGTGGCGAACGTCGCGTCCGTGTATTCCCGATAGATCGCCTTGCGATAGATGTGGCCGATGTGCGTCGAGTCCGGCTGGGTGTACGCCGCCGCTGTTCCGTCGAACGCTTTCCCGGTCATCATGTCGATGCCGAGCGGCGCGTAGTCCCAATCGGTCTCTTCAGCCGCGATGTAGTACGTCCGAACGCGTCCGCCCGCCGCCGTTGCGGAACCCTGCTGCGCCCGAGGGGCGGCGGCCGTCGCCGTGAACTGCGCCAGACATCCAACGGCCAATAGAGAAACGGCCCATAACGCGCGTTTCATGGCGCTCGTGCACCGGCGGGCTGCGCGGGCAGGACCTCATACCGCGCGACCATTCCCGCCTGATGGTGATCGTCGACCTGGCAATGAAGCAGGAACAGGCCCGGCATGTCGGGAACCATGTCGGCGGTCTCCATGCCCGCCGGCAACATCGAGAACACATCGGTGCGCGTATGGTGGTAGGTCACCAGGTTGCCGCCAAGCCAATGCGGCGTGTGGAAGTTGGCGACATCACCCACATCCAATAGATACCAGCGCACGCGCTGGCCTTGCTTCATCGTCATCACCGGGCCGTTGCCGTAGAGGTATCCGTTGATGGAAAACTTGAAATTGGTCTCGGCGAATCCGGTGCCCGTGAACGCGACGTACATGTGGGGATCGGACAAGTTCGCGTCTCGCCTGTTGAGCGCCTTCTGGTCGGCCGCGCTGATGTGGGCGGCCACGTTCTGGTCCACATACCAGCTTTGGTTTTCGTTGAATGCGGCGAAGAGCCCGAAGATTTCGCGATCGACGTCTTTGGGGGTGCCGTCCGCGTTCGTCTGTCCTCGCCGAGCCACGACAATGGCGCCGACGAGGCCGGCAGCCACGTCTTTGTACTCGTCGACGTGTGAGTGGTACAGCCAGACGATCGAGCTGGGGTCGTCGGGGCCTGGACCCGCACGTTCCGGTACTTCCCACTCATACGTGAACGTCGTCCCCGGCGGCACCATGGCCCCGATCTTCTGATCGTCGGGAACACCGTCCGCGTACATCGATCCTTCCGACGTCTTCTCGTAGAAGACACCATGCGGATGCATGCTGTAGGGGCGCGAGGCTTTGTTCTTGAACACGACCTTGATCGTGTCACCGACCTCCGCGCGCAGGATCGGTCCCAGCAAGCCAAGGTACTCGTCCTCCGGCGCGCGCGCCTTCCGTGTAACGAACGTATCGTCCGTGTACTCCCGGTAGATCGCCTTGCGGTAGATGTGGCCGATGTGAGTGGGGCCCGACTGCGTGTACGCCAGCGCCGCTCCCTCGAACGGCTTGCCGGTCGTCAGGTCCATGCCGAGCGGGGTGTAATCCCACTCCACTTCTTCCGCCGCGACATAGTAGGTGCGCACACGTCCGCCGGTCGCACCGATCTCGTTTTTCGCCTGCGGTGCAGCGGATGTCGCCGCGAGTTGGACCAGCCCTGCGACTGCGAAAAAAAAGACCGTCCATACCAGCCTCTTCATGGAATGGACGGTCTCAGGCGATAAACCCGTGGAACTCGTACTAGTTGGCCAACGGATTCGGCCGGATCTGCATGTGGTTCACGGTGCCGCTGCGGTTCTCCGTGAATCGGGGCAGATACGAGCTGTAAGTCATCCACAGGCCGCGGCCCTTCCAGCCGGCGTTCGGGTCGTCAACCCGACCATCCAGGCCACGCGCGTAGTACGGCATCGGGTACGGAACGTGGAAGATCGAGAACGTCTCCTTCTTCGGATCGAAGACGAAGAAGGCGTCCGACGTAGTTCCCGTGACGAACACGGTGTCCTTGCCGAGCCCGGACACATTGAACTGATCGACCCACAGGTAGTACGGGAAGTCGGTCGTGCCGGTTTCTGCACCCGTGCCCTTGAACTTCACTCCGGGGTTGTCCCAGAACTTCCACTGCCCGGTCTTCACATCCAGGCGGCCAAGTTGACCGCTGCCGAGCGACGTCCACAGGTTCCCATCCGAGCTGAAGTCGATCCCGTGCGGGAAACGTCCCGGAGCCGGCAGCGGGTAGTCCTTAATCTTGTCCGTCTTGGGATCGATCATGTAGACCTTGTTCGCAGGTCCGCCGGCGACGGGGGACGAATACCAGACGGTGCCATCGACCGGGCTGACCGCTTCTCCGTAGCCCGTGCCCGGAATCATCTTGCCGGTCTCGGTATCGACGCGCATGTAGGTCTTCTGCGCGGCGCCTTCAGTTCCCTGGATATTGTTGAAATCGATCTTGTTCGTGTCGAGCATGCCTGCCGCCGATCCGCCGCCGTCGGTCCAGATCCGTCCCTGCCAGTCGAGCTGCAGGTGATGCGTGTTGTACGCGGTATCGATCGACACGAACTTGCTGGTCTTGGTGTCGAAGTACCCGAGCTGCATGTTGTTGCCGCGCGTCGCGAGCAATTTGTACGCGAGGTCTTTCGACGCGGGGTCATTGGTATCGGTGACGATCGTGTTCTTCGCCCACGTCGGATAGAAATCCTTGCCGCCGGCGCGGATCTGCGTGGTCATCCACAGCCGACCCTTGTCATCCAACATGGGATTGTGCGGGCTGGCCATCCATTCCCTGTCTTCGCCCACGTACGCCTGTTCTTCTTCCGTGCCGTGGTAGTAGTCCTTCGTCAGCGAGTAGCCGTGGCTCTTGTCGCGCGGTTCCACCTGGAGCCATGACGTGGTGTTCTTCATCGGGTCCAGAATCAGCAGTCTCCCGCCGCCGGTGCGATCGACGCCGTAGACCTTCCCATACGCATACAACGTCGGATTGCGCTTGTCGGTGGAGATCAGATCGTGGACGAACGACTCCGGGAAGCCCCAGTCCCACTGAGAGATCACGACGTTCCGTTCGATGCCGGTCGGCCGCGGCGGCGCTGGCGGAACTTCTCCGGCGGCAATGCGAGTGCCCCAATCAGCCAGCATCTTTTCGACCTGCGTCCTGCCGAGGCCATCGAGCTCCTGGTGCATCGACTTGGCGCGCAGGAACATCGCGTCCCAATCTTTCGCGGTCGTATAGATGCGCGTCTGCGGCATGCCGAGTTCGTGGCAGTGGTTGCACCCGTTCCTCAAGGTCGCGAGCCACTCATCCTGGCTCTTGTACTTGGGCGGGAGCTCGCTCAGCGGAGGCGGCTGAATCAGCGACGTCCAGTAACTCGCCGGATAGATCTTCGCCGCTTCCTGCGGCGTTGCGGCGTTGGCCACCTGCAGCTTCACGTTCTCGCCGCGAGCCCCTTTGACGTGGTCCGAGTCTTTCAGCCCATAGCCGCGTACCCACAGTTCGTAGGTTCCTGCGGGCAGGTCCGGAACCAGATACCGTCCCTGATCGTCGGTGACGACGATCTTGCGGAATGGTGCTGGCAGCGATTTCGTCTCGGCGATCACCCAGACGCCGGCTTCCGGCTTGCCGCTGACGCTGTTCACGACGGTGCCGCCAATACTGGCGTTATCGATTTTGAGTCCGGGTGTCTGGCCGCCGAGGGTGACTCCAGCCGCCACACACCAGGCTGCCAGGAGAACCCAGGTCATCTTGCGCGCGACAGTTCGCATTTTTGCAGTCCTCCAGCCGGCGGGAGACGTCCGGCTTATAGCACTAATCAGTGGAAACTAAGCCGGGCGTCAAGAGGATGTCAAGCCCGATGTCACACCCACGTGTTTCGCACCATTCTGGCTGCGCTTGTTGGCAGCCTACGAGCAATTTGGTCGCTGGCTGGTCCCGCCGTTACCTGGTCGGTTGTGCAGCGCGACATCGCCTCGGAGCTCCATGCCTTGCTGCAGGCAGCAGGAGAACCGCCACCGTTCATTCTTGTAGGGCACTCGTTCGGTGGCTGGATCATGCGCGTGTTTAATCATCTCTTCCCGTCCGAGGTGGCTGGCGCGGTGCTGGTTGATCCAGCCGATGTTGATGAGGACGAACGAATCAATGCCGTTCTCCCACAATCCGTCAAGGACGCCGAGCGTCGTCGCGATCAGAGTTTTGCCGCGAAGGTCGATGGCGTGTGGCGACCCCTGCGACTCGCATTCGGTGGACGCCGATTCGAGATGGCGACTGGATGGGGCCTCGAAGACGAATCGGATCGCCGTGTCTCCGCTGGACTTCGTGAAGAGGTCTTCTACCTCCAGCACCAGCGCAAGTCTGAGCAAGCCGTGGCGCGGGAAGTTGCGGCGTTCGATGCGAGCGCAGCCGAAGTTCGCGCCTCAGGAACATTCGGTGATCGACGCGAGGTCTGGACGACGCTGCAACGACGATGACGACGGCCGCTCTCAGCCGCGAGGAACTTCCGCAGTTCATCGCGGAGATGATCGCGCGACATGGCACCGGCGGCGCTTGGCATTCATGAAATGGTTGGGTATCGCACGCGAGAGAAGCAGATGTGACCGACAACCTGTTCGTCGTCGGTTGCCAACGAGGGCCACCCACCCGTCCTGAAGCTCGCGGAGCGCGTCAACGAGGATCACCGATCTCGGTGACGGTTCGCCACCCGCCAAATCGGACGCGCTCCCCTGATGAACCAGATCGCGATCACCGCATCGAAGATCATGCAGCCGAATGAGGAGGTCGGCATGAAAGGCCAGATCGGATTGCCGTAGACGTGATGCGCGATGTCCCACGCCGAGTGCATCAGCCACGCGATGCCGGTAAACGCATACGAATCCAGACCGAAGAATGCGATGGGGGTGGCGATCACCGGGTAGACAACTTCCCACAGCCCGAAGCCGCCACCACTGAGATACGCGCCGCCTGCTCCCGCAACGATGACGGCATTGAGCGTGCGGCGGATCGGTTCATGGACCAACGACATCACCGCGATGAACGCGACGGCGGCAATGATCGGGCCGACGATGTCCATGATGTGCAGTGCGGGCGGGTTCATCGTTGATTGGCGTTCTGAGTCTACTGCCCCTCCATCCCATTCGTTCCAGGTCGGCACGCGACGATTATCTTTACGCGCATCGTCTTCTTATCAGCGTGCCTGGCAGCTCCCGAGCCCATCCCATGTCATCTACGGGCGGTTGTATCACTCACAACCTCTAGTGGTGTTGAACACGCCGTCGCGCTCCACGTTTGTATCGGCGCTCATCGTGCTCGGGATAACCGTCGTAAACGGCAACGCCACACCTGGATCGGGACTCTGCGCACGACTGAATGTGAATCCGCCACACGCAAGGATTCCAAGCACCGTCGCGAGTAATGTCCGCATATCGAGTCTCCTCTTCAGGGTTCTTAGACACCGACCATATCCATCATGCACCGGCGCGCTTCTGGATGTCCCGTTCGGCGGCCGCGGATTGCGAAGGGTGGCCGAGTCAGAGGCCGATTTCTCGCGTCTACCGATGCACTCACCCTAATCAAACTGGACATTGCGTTTGTCAGAATCCGACTGACAGCGATAAGCTGCTGGCTTCGGAGGTTACTCGTTGGCAAAGCATTCGACCGATATCCTGACCTGGGCACGACGCGGCGCGGAAGCGCGCTGGAATGAACTGCAAGACGAACTCGCATCGCTGAAGAAGGTATTCCCCGACCTGGCAACAGCACGGCGCACCGCCGCTCAGTCTGCGCGAGGCGTGGCTGACATGATTGATCCCGCTCCTCGGAGACGGAAACGCTCGAAGATGTCTGCCGCGCAGAAGAAGGCGGTTAGTGTGCGGATGAAGAAGTATTGGGCGGCGCGGCGGAAGGCAGCGGCGAACAAATAGACCGGAGGTCATCATGACCAGACGTGACTGGTGGATGCGCGAGCGAAGGCGCATCCTGTGTCCGCTGTCGCGCTTCAATCGTGATCGCGCCTGAACCAGCCCAATGCCGGTCGCGGCCGTCTTTGGGCTGATCCACGATCATTACAATCTGCCCATCGACTCGCATGCCGAAGCACGCATCATGACGATGAAGGCACCAGAACTCGATTCATCTGACAAACGCTCGGGATTGCCACCGTGCCTTATGTGCGCCGCCATCCGTAAGCGACACTTGTGATCGACTTGCCGGCGAAGTCATCTACTTGTTCGGCGTCCAGCAGCCGCCCCCCGACCAACTCGTAGAAACTGCGATACGGGTTATCGCGAAACACCCACAGGAACACACCGTCATGACCTTCCGCGTGGGCGTGATCGACAGCCGTCCGAAACAGTCGTCGACCAATTCCTTTCCGCTGATGATTGGGCGCGACGTATAACGCGTCCAGTTTCGCTGTGTAACCATCGGGGCCGGTTTCGGCCCGTGCGATCACCGCCACTCCCATTACGGTATCGCGATCGACCTCTACGAACACCGTCGTTCCAGGCGGAAGATTGCTGATGAATGCCGCCGTTGCAGCTTCGTGCGTAGCGTAAGCAAACGAACTGAGGAAGGCATCGGGCAACAAACCCTCATAGGCGGACTTCCAGCCGTCAACCAGCACCCTCGCGATTCCACCGACATCGCCAATCGTTGCTCGGCGCACCATGTCAGCAGTCAGCGGAGTGCCGCAGGCCGTTGCGAATCGAACCGTAGCTGCCCGCGACGCGACGGGTGAACTCCTCTTCCGTCAATGCCCTCCTCTTCGAGCGAATCTACTCCAGGCGGTCTGCCGGTTTGGAGTAGATGTTCCAGACAATCTCGCGTGGCATTGGCACGGGTCCCATATCGAATTGACCCGCGGCCCAGGATTCGAGCTGCGGCAGACAGTCAGCCAAGATCGGCTCTGGAACATTCCACGTGTAGGAGTAATGTCCCGCGCGAATGCCTTCGAGGACTTTCGATAGAGGCACCATCTCGCCGGGACCGAAGCTCACTCTATCGACCAGCTCCAATCCAAGCTGCGCAATCTCGCGATCAACCTGCGCCTCCGTTCGCGCACCGGGATGAAACGGCGACGGCACTCCAGCGTTCTCGAACAACGCTCTGGCGTGGTCGCGAATCTGCGCCCACGGTTCATCTTCCTGTCCGTTGCCCCATTCGTGGAGAAGGCGTCCTCCAGGCTTGAGCAAGCGCAGGGCTTCGCTGAGCACACGCTGCCAATCGGAAATTAAGTAGAGCAATCGCGCAATCACTACCGCGTCGAACGTGCAAGATGCGAACGGTTGCGCCGAACAATCGCCCACGACGATGTTCACGGGGATTGTTCCCGACTTCTCGCGCAGCTTGTTCAGCATCGCGACGGAGGAATCCAGCACGATCACGGACGATTCAAGCTGTGCAAACGCAAGACTGATCCGTCCCGTGCCTCCACCGACATCCAGAACGGTTGCGCCGCGCAGTGCTGCCGCATCGATCAACCTCAGGGCATGATCGTGGGCAAGGATCGCGCCGCGTAGTTGATCGTAGACGGGCGCGCTCCGGCCGAAGTCGACGCGCTGCACGATCAGTCCTGACGGCCAGTGATGCGCATCATCTGATTCCCGCCCCGTTGGAACTCATACGGCACCAGCGCGATTTCAACGCTGTCACCGCTCGCTCGCAATCGCTCGCTCACCGGCTCAACGTGCCGAGATCGCGTCCCTCCAAGCGCGAGCAGCGGAAAGACTCGGACCTCACCCGCGACTCGGCACATCTCCTGGATGGCGGTGACGTGGAACTCCTCCGAGAACTGGTCGCTGTAGAGGAAGAGGAAATGCGAACAGAGGGCAAGATCGAACTCTTGATCTCTGAACGGCAGCGTCGGGAGTTCGCCATCGACATAGCGGCCCTCCAATTTTCCGGCCTCGAAGTCGGTCAGAAACCGCTCCATGCTCGCCGTCCGCAGTTGGCGCAACGCGTCGACGGAACGGATTGAAGTCCAGACGAACTCTTGCTGATTGCGCCGAGTCTGTTCGATGACGGTCGCGCAGGTCTCATGGATGCGCTGTCGGATCGCATCAGCACCGAACCGATACAGGGGATCGCAGGACAGCACGCGATGACCCGCAGCCGTCGCCTCCGCGTTGAAGCTCGCCGGACCATCCGCGCACCCCAGAATGCGCGAGTGCAGCTCGTCGGAGGAGAGCGCGAACATGCGGCAATACTCCTCGAACGAGCGGCCCCACGGAACGACCTGATCGAGGGTGAACACGCCAACTATTTTGCGCGCTTGTGACCGACAACTTCTTCAGCGTCGGTGGCAACGAGCGACACGAATCCTCCTGAAGCTCGCGGAGCGCGTCAACGAGGATCGCCTCGGTTTGGGCTCGCTCGCTGATTACCTGCGACGCGATCAGCAAATCCTCGCTAGAGCGGTTCAGCGTCGCTTGGGACGACTGGCATGGAACGCGCTCGATACAGTTCGCGCCGTTTGTGCCCGATTAGATAGGTGAGGCGCACGAGTGGGCCATAGACCTCGGAATACTCGAAGCCGGAAACCATGAAGCCCAAGCGTAGCTTTGGAATGATCACGGCGTTGTTGCTTGGAACATGGCGCGAAATGATCCTCACGAAGCCGTGTGAATCAGCGTGTGCGATCGTTGCCTCGACAAGGCTGGAATAGATGCCGCGTCGCCGCAACCCAGGAGAGACGCCAGAGTTCACCATGTGGAGCTGGGTGTCGTCACCCCGTGAGCGTGAGTACGACCATGCGACAAGCCGGTCGTCTATGAAGGCGCCGATTCGAAGCTGCAGAATCTGCGCCTCCGGCCCTGACACTTGACGTCGACGGTTGGCTTCGTCGGCCAACACGTCAGTGAGCAGGCCCGAGCGTTCACCGAAGTCTGCGAAGGCGACATTGCGTAGAGCTGTGAATTCTGGCTCCGGAAAACTCTCGAGGATGCGTAACTCTGGGGAGTTCACGACCGTCTGACTTTCCTTTCGAGAACCAAATTATCCGCCAGGAAGAGCACGAAGAACCGGCGCCTTTCACAACTTGCGAGAGGCGCGTCCGTCGTCCCGAAATGACCCCCGACGAGCGGGAGAAGTTCGAGCGCAACGTGGTGCACCGAGAGGATGAGGTGCGCGAGCCGCCAGAACCAACCGAGCCTCCTCAGCCCGACATCCCGCCCGAGCCCATCGCACCCGTCATCGGCAACCCGGATTGATGTGATCTGGTTCAGATTGTCGAAGAGCAACGGACGATTTCAGCTCGCCGCATCAACACCACTCCTGAATCGGGCGTGGTGAATCCGAGACTCTCGTAGAAGGGCACCAGTTCCGGTCGGCAGTAGAGTTCGATCAACTCGACTTCGCTGAGGACTGGATGCCGGAGCATCTCCTCCATCAGGCGGTGTCCGATGCCGTTGCCTCGCTGGTCCTCCGTGACGATCACATCGAAGATGAAAGCGCGGAACACACGATTACGGAGTCAATGACGCGGTAGGTCACCGATCTGGTGTTTGTCTGCGATCTTGAAGATTTGAAGTCCAAGCTGTCCCAAGCGGAGACCTGGGGACTCGACCTTTTGCGTGAACTCGATTCACATTAAGCCGAATGGCCCGTTCTCGCGGGGCGGAAATAGGAACGCGGTCTTGCGGCGCGGAGCGGATGGGGGCTGGAGCGTGGCGGTCGAGAATCAGTGGGGAGTGGCAGTGTTCTCCGTGGCGACGTAAGCACCCCATTTAATTCATTCGAGCTGCCTCAGATACGTCGCCATGTCCCAGTAATCCGAGCACCGGCGAATCTTGTCGTCCGCGAACTCGAAGATCGACACGCCCGGCACCTCGATGCGCTTGCCGTTGCGGGTGCCGCGCATGACCCATTCAGCGCCCCCAATCGAACCATCCACGAATCTCGACTTCAACTCGAACGCAATGTCTGGGAGACGACAAAACACACTCTCAGCGAACGCCCGCAATTCTGAAATGCCATTGTTCACGGCAGCCATCGGCACGTCCTCATAGACGACATCGGACGTGAAGAGTTGCATCAGCGCCTCCAGCTCATGAGCGGACCAACTCTCTGACCATTGTTCGATGATCCGTGCGTGATCGCTGATCGAGACGGCTCTCACGCAGCCCTCAACGCCTGGCGACGTTCGGATGCGGCAACTCCTCCACGATCTTGCCATTCTCGTCAAGGAACTGCATCACCGGCGAGCCATCTGCAACCTTCAAAACGATTCGCTGGCGGCCTTTCGTATCCATCATCTGCAGGGTCGCGGATCCATCAGGCGCTCGGCCGATGGCCACGCGCTCATGATCGCCGGGATGGGCATCCATGAATTGCTTCATCGCTGCTTGGCGGTCTGACGCTGGCAGACTTTGAATCCGCGCCATCGCGTCGATAGCTTGTTGAATCGGATAATCACCGCGATCAGAAAAGAGCATCATTGAATGCTTCACTGAGCCAGTCTGACCAGCGTCCAGGGAGAAGATTTGATCCTGGTCGTATTGGTCGAAGCTCAGATGGCCGTCGTTCCGGATTTCGCCGTTCGCATCCTTTTGCCCGCCAAAGATAAGCCCTCCCATCTCGGTGCCCTCATCGTTCATGAACAACATTCCTGTTGTCTGACGATCTGATCTCTTCACTTCCTTCCCGTGAATGAAGCTGCCTGGAAATTGAGCTTCGTTGGAGATGACGAGCCGCACCTTGCCGTCCGGCTCTATCACGTTGATCCGCTGCACGTCGATTTCATCGAAGTGCGGCTGTCGCGATGCGACAGCGCAAGCTGCTAAGACGGTCCCCGCGAACGCTGCCGTGACAACAGCGGAGTAAACGACGAGAAACCGTTGGGACAAGGTGGAGTTCATAGCACTCTCTTCACGACAGCGGAATCGTCCGCGACACCACTCTCGTCCACTCGCCGTTGCGCTTTACATAGACGGATGTGCTGAGCACCCTTACCGTTTCTTTCGGTCGCGTAATCGTCTCGTTTGCGGTCAGCACGGCAACGTCAGGGGTCACGAACCGCACCTTCTGGCCCGTGTCCTTCATCGTCGCGCCCTTGTTCGCGCCCGCGAATCCGTCCGCATAACTCTCCTCGACCTCGCCTCTGCCGAACCACCAGCCGGTGTTCGTGGCGCGATCTGAGTCTGCCGAGTAGGTCGCGGCCACGCCCTTCGCATCATGACGGTTCCACGCCTCCCCACCGACATCGCGGTTCCTAATAATCGCGGCTTCGTCGGCCTGCGTACCCATCTCCTGCTGGCTGACTCTCGGTTGGGCGTAGGAGACGACGACACCTACAATGACGCCGACCAGGATCAAGATGGCGTTCCGCATCGACTCCTCCTCCTGTGCGGGTGCATTGTGCGCTCGGTCGCTATCGGAATGCCATCAGAACGTCAGACCCGTCCCTTGCAGCACCCAATCTACGGCGCCGTTGAGCGAGCCAGCGTTGTAAGTCGGCTGAGTCGATGGACTCGCCCACGGCAATTCCCTTCCCTCTGAATCGCCGCGCAGCTCCACGCCCTATCGTGTCTCCGATCACGTATGGTTCGGGCAAGCTGATTCCGAGGTCAGCAGCAGCTTGCTCGTAACACGCGTTTCTCGATAGGGGATTGGACGGTGATGACGGGACACACCTCGTAATCGCCCTCTCGGGATCTCCGAAGGCCAAACTATTCGTTCGTCCGTCCAACCCCCGCAGGAGGCAATCGCATGAATCGTTGGCTTCGTGCCGCTATCCTGGTTCTGACCCTCGGGTTGACCTTCGGTATCGGTCGGTGGGCGCACGCACAGACACCTCAGTTCCCCTCGCAGCAAGCTGACGCCAACCCGACCATCATCACCGGCTCGGACATCGGGTTTCGCGTGGACCGCAATGCGACGCAGACGTTGGGTAAGCTGACCGGCACGTGGGTCGTGCGTGTCAACGGACAGTGGATCGCGCCGCAGGAATCGGTGCTCGGTCGGCCTCTGAGTACGCGCTGAAACAGAAAAGGCCGGGGTTGCTCCCGGCCCATTTCCTGTCTAAGAACTGTGGGCGACGTTGCTACGTCGACCGCCTGCTGTAACACCCGCAGCCGCCAATAGCCTAAAGAGGAGAGCTGAATGTGTCACCCTAGTCCGGAGAATTCACATGATGCGAGTGGCGCGCCCTGCAGGACTCGACAAAGGTTGCATCGTGAAGTTCCACGGGATTGCGGCGTAGAATGCGGACCGGCGGCGGGGGCTCATCGACCCGTCCTCACGGCCGGACTCTCCGCACGGCCTGCCGCTGTCTTCCTGGCTCAGCGGGAACGGAGACGGCGCCATGGGACGATCGCGATTCTTTCCGCCCGACGACGTAACCGTCGGGGAATGGCATTACCTGCGGGGCCGCTACCCTGCCGACGAAGCCGAGGACCGGCGTATCCGAATCGGCCAAACGCTTAAGCGTCTCGTCCGCAAAGGACATCATCCCGAACGGCTGCACCTCGCGCTAATGCTCGGCACGCAATCCTGGGAGGGGCATGCACAGCGGCAGAAGACTCGCCGGACCGCGCCTCGATTGAACGCCGCGAAAGCTCGGGCTCGAAGGGACGTGGATCGGATGCTGGCGAGCCTGCGGCGACTGGCGCCGCCGGGATTCGCAGCCGATGATGATGAGTTGTTCAGCCTGCGGGGCATCTTGCTCGAACCGGTGGCGGTGCCACCGAAACGGCCTCGCGGCGGTCGGCCATGGGACTGGAAGCAAGACGCCGAACAGGCCCTTCGGCAGTGTGGCGTCGGTGCCTCAGACCGACGAGAATTGAGCGCCGCCTTGGGCTTCGTCGAGCACGAATAGCAGTTTGCGACTCCAAACGGGTACCACCCCCACGTAACCGCGTACCGTCCTCCAGCCCTCGCGAGTTACCCCCACGATTGTGCGGAGGTTCCCGAATTACGCTGGCGTCGTTGTGTCACACGACGCGCCGCACACCGCCTACCTCTCACTACGCATCCCGCGCACACTCGCGGCCGACTTGAAGAAGGCGGCCGATCGCGAAGCGAACAGCGCGAGCGCCGTGGCGCGGCGTCTGATTGCGACGGGGCTGGCCCGCGAAGAACGCGACCGCGACACCAAACAGGGCCGGTGAATGCAGATGCCGCCCGATCGCCCGCGACTGCCACTCTACGAACCACCCCCCGATGGCCCGCTCGATACGATCGAGCAAACGATTGTCGAAATGTGGATTGACGTTATCGCGGTTGAAATGCGCGAGGAATTGGCAGCAGCGCAGCTGACACCACAAGCGGCGCGAGCCCCACGCTTGTGCAAAACGACGGCGGTCGAAGCGCAGACTCCGGGTAAAGCACGCCGACGTCGAACGCGACGAGTCCACGGTCATCAACCGATGACCAGGCGCTGAGATTACGATGCTCACCGCCGACGCCATCAACTGGGAACTGCCGCCATCCGAACCTGAGGCTCAGCCGACAGACGTCAGCGATCTCACGGTCGAGGCTCTGATCGAGGCGCAATCGTATCGACTGCTCGCCCAGCGCCTGCTGCATCACCTACATGACGTGCAAGTCGAACGCGAAGTCCTCCGCGAGCAAAGAAGGATCGATCGATCTCGCGCACGCGCAGGCGCACAGGCGGCCGTATGACGCTGACGGCCGGCATCTTTAACAAGGCGGCGGCCGATCACGGCCAGGAGAAACAACGGGAATCGCAAGCGACGGCGCTCGTGCGTCTCGTCACTGACGGCGGTGCCGACCTGTGGCACACGCCGAACGGCGATCCCTATATCAGCGTTACCGTGTCAAATCATCGGGAGCACTACCCGCTGAACAGCCGCGCGACGAAAGACTATCTCTCGCGCGCCGCCTTCACGGAAACGGGGCGGGCGCCGAACGCAGCCGCACTGCAAGATGCCCTCAATACTCTGTCGGGTATCGCGCGATTCGATGGCGACGTACACCAGGTGCATGTGCGTCTCGCTGGAGACGATCGCGCCGTCTATCTTGATCTCTGCGACGCGCATTGGCGAGTGGTGGAAATCACGCCAGACGGCTGGAGGATTACGTCAAATCCGCCGGTTCGGTTCCGACGGGCAAAAGGAATGCTGCCGTTGCCGGTTCCAGAGCCCGGCGGCTCGATTACTGAGTTGCGCCGGTTCGTGAACGTGGCCCATGACGACGATTTCATTCTGGTCGTCGCGTGGGTTCTGGCGGCGCTGCGGCCGCGTGGCCCCTACCCAATCCTCGTTGTGAACGCGGAACAGGGCGGCGCCAAGACGACCACCACGCGGGTGCAGCGTCGGCTTGTTGATCCGAACGAGTCTGATGTGCGTCGACCGGCACGGAATACCGAAGACCTCATGATTGCGGCCACCAATGGTCACGTCGTGGCCTTCGACAACCTCTCACGGCTCCCGGACGACCTGTCTGACAACCTCGCAGTGCTGTCCACCGGCGGCGGATTCGCTGTTCGGCAGCTCTTCACGAACGCCGAAGAGCAGATCTTCAACGCCACGAAGCCGATCATCCTGAACGGGATCTCTCAGGTGGCCACCCGAGGCGACTTGCTCGATCGTGCCATCGTGATCACGTTGCCCACGATTCCCGAGCATCGGCGACAGGATGAATCGACGTTCTGGCTGGCATTTGGGCGGGCCCATCCCCATATTCTTGGCGCACTGCTCGATGCCATTGCTGTGGGTCTTCAGCGCCTGCCGACCGTCCTCCTTCAACGGAAGCCGAGGATGGCCGACTTTGCCTTGTGGGCCGTCGCGACCGAACCAGCCTGTCCCTGGCTCGAAGGGATGTTCCTGCGCGCCTATGAGCGGAATCGTCACGGCGCCGTTGATGATCTTCTGGAGGGCGATCCCGTAGTGGATCTCGTCAGGACGATCTGCCCGTGGACTGGGACCGCGACGGCGCTGCTTCAACTGGCAAATGACACGTTGCCAGACATCGTGACCCGCCGAAAAGACTGGTTCACCAAACCGAGACAGATCGCCGATGCGTTGCGGCGGTTGGCGCCCGCCTTGAGGGGCAGAGGGATCGACGTGACATTCCCCCGGGTCGGGAAGGATCGGACGCGCACAATCAGGATAGAAGAAGTCGGTCTGGATGCGTCCGCATCGTCCGCATCGTCTGCCGCCGCGGATCCATTAAGCCGAAGGGCGGACGTGGAGGCGGACGGCAGATCGACTGCGTGCGCCGATTCGTCCGCCAAGAACTCCAATATTTGCGGCTCAGCGGACGCAGCGGACGCACCGGCCGCAAGGGAACCTTCCTCTGCGGATTCGGCTGCGACTGGCTCGGGAGGTGGCACAAATGGCCGCTTCTGAGGCTCGCTTCGTCGTGTTGAGGGGCGGACTCGCGCTACCGGTCGCGCCGCTCCTGCTGGCGCTGGAACTTGAGCAACGCGGTTTCTCGCTGATGAAAGAAGAGCCGGACATCTTGGTCGTCCAGCCCTTTGAGTGTCTCACGCGGGACGACTGTGCCCGCATTCGGCGCTGGAAGCCACACCTCCTAGCGATCGTCAGCCATCAGCCGGAGGTGGCCTGATCATGCCTTGCTCGCGCACAGAAGTGCCGACGGCGCGGTTGCGGATTTCGACGGTCGCCGCGACGGTAAGACCCGGGCCGGTAATTCCAACGAGCGGCCAGCCGTAGCGCGCTGCTGTTGACGTGAAGTACCAAGAGGAAAGGAGACCCGTTATGCCGCTATCTACATCGACACTGGAGACTGCCAGCCTCGCTTACTCCGCTGCCGTCCGTGAGGACATCGACCATGGGCGTGATGCGAAAGATTGGGCCACGTGGTTCGAGGCCAATAAGGCTTTCGTGGATCTGCTGTTGACGCTCGCCACGAATGCCATCGACGTCGGCGAGGCAGACCTCGCACTCACGATGCTCATGGCGGCTGAGTGCGCCACTTACAACGCCTTGAAGGCGTTCAAGGACCTCTCCTCCAGCGGCGAGTGGTTAATGCGCGAATACCGGTACGTCTTCGGCTGCACGGTTGACTTCATGCGCACCAACCAGAGTGAGTCCGGCCGCCTACTCGCCAAGCTGATCGACGAGGACGGTTACCGCTTGGCGGCATTCTCGAAACACGACCTGGCGCAACACCTCGAACGCGTCGAGAGCTTCCTCCGGCTCCACAGCGCGGCGCTCCGCAGAGGAGCGATCGATGTTTGAAGAGACCTTCGGCCGCTCCGCGCAAGAGAGAGCTTTCGTGTTTGAGCGCGCCTACCGACACCGAGGGGGCGGGGGGGGGGCGAAGTTTTGTTACTAGGAAACGTCTTGGCAAACCGTGCGCTAGGCGCTCGCGCAGGAAGCCATCTAAAGGTCATGTGCGGGGCACGTGACCTACGCATCAAACCGCTATCGTCGAGTGAGGCGAGAGCGTGATCGACGGGTACTTACCGGGTGAGGAGAGACATCCATGGCAAATGACCATCCTGTCGGAAATCGCAAACCACGCGAGAACCACGTCCGTAACAACTCGCTCCGATCACGCAATCGCGAGGTCAACACGCCGGAGCCCACGTCGGGCGCGCCGGACCCGCCGGAACCTTTCGGCGACGACGAACTGGCGGCACGCGAGTGGGCGCGGATGCTGTGCGCCTTTGATGACATGAAGATGCTGCACAAGGTCGATGCTTTCGTCCTTTATCAGCACTGCAAGTTATTTGCGGCCACCGAGCGCATCGAGCAACAACAAGCCGAGGCCGAATCGGACGTGGCCATCCTTGAGAGGAATCTTGTTCACATGGAGAAGAGCGAACTCCCGAAGGCGTTCACCGAGATCATTGCGCTGCGCAAAATCATTTCGAAGGGCAACGACCAACTTCGCGCAGGCCGCAACGCTCTTCGAATCTTTCTCGGCGAGTTCGGCTTGACTCCCGCAAGCCGGGGTCGCATCACGCTGCCGCCGGTGGCCGATGTCACCGACGACTTCGCAGCAGCACAGCAACGGAGAATCTCGATGAACGCGATCAGATGACATCGACTCGCCGCCTACGCCTCTCGTTGGTGGACTGCTACTACCAATTGACCTTACTGGGCGCGACGCGACACTAAAGCGAGGTATGCAATGGGAATCGACTTAGTTCAAGCAGACGAGGAGATCTCTATGAGTCTTGGAGAATGGGTGCACCTGCTAGAGCTAGGTTGGTTGTATGGATGGAAGGCACGAGGCACGGTCAATGACGGTTTCGCAGGGCGATCGGAAGCGGACATTCCCAGTTGCATTCCGTCCCGAACGACGAACTATGAATCGAATGATTGGCAAATCGTCGATCGTGAAGACGCAGCGGCACTGGCAAGCGCGATCAAAAACGCCCTCGACGACGTGCCAGATGATTCGCAGAATCGGTTCACGCGCGATGCCAAAGGCGCGCTCGACGACTGGCAGAATCCGTTCCCATATGTCGAACCTCAAAATGTACTTGAATCCTTCGCGGGTCGCAGGAAGACGCTTAGAGACTTCATCTCTTTCTTACGCCGCGGAGAATTCAGAATCGGCTGACGTATGCGGCCGATACATGTTCGAGATCAGCGATTGCGTTTCTATTATGAATCCTGCCCCGTGAGGTTAAATTCAAACAGGTCGCACTCGACAGCGCATCGTCTGACTGAGAAAAGGAACTCGTCTCGACTGAGGCCGGCCTTTTGGCACCCACGTTTCACCAACGAGCCGACCCTTGCCGTCGACTCTGAACCCGACGTTCTGCAACCCGCGATTGCGGCGCCAGGCTCTAAGCGGAACGTCCAGCACCGAAGCAACTGCGGATGGCCGCGCAACGATGCTCATGAGCTCGTAGGTGTCTTCGGTCTCCAGAGTTTCAACTCGCTGACGCCGGTCCGTCGCTACAACGATGACGGCTGCGTTGCCGTCGATAGAAATCCGTTGCGCCCCTCGACAGAATGCTCTCCAGTCAGACAAGGCCGACTCCTTCGCCTTTCAGGTCAGCTTCGAAGAGCTCAAGGGGCTGGTCCAACGCGGGTAGGGTAACAGCGCGCGCAGCTTCAGCTCGAATCGCGGAAACGGCGTGCCCAATCTCTGGTGCAGGCGGCCGACGGCACGGCCGCTCCCGAGCGGTTGACGACGACCAGCGATGCCCAGTTTCTGAACGCCCTCACGCCGCACGGCACCCTGGCCGTGTTCAATCAGCCAGTGCCCGGCATGGGCCGCGATCTGGAGGAATGTGTTCGGGCCGTTAACGCAGCTTCGAGATACGGGGAAGCGTTTCACCGTGCGCTTCCTATGACGTCTTCTGGCTCGTATGAGCCCCCGCGGCATCAGGGCTCAACATCCGGCGGATGAGCTCCATGAACGCGGCGAATGGCGACTCGCCGGTCAGCTCGCTGAGACCGATCATCACGCGCTTGGCGTCGGTTGGATCGTGCGACGCGAACGTGCGGGCGTTGCGCCAGAATCGATCCAGCCTGTACTTGTTCGACGTCGCGCGCGCGCCGGCCAGTTCGAACAAGTCGGAGCTGACGAATGTGGACGCCTCGACGGCAGCGACCTTCGCTGCAAGCGCTCGTACCCCCAGCGCTCGCAGGTCCGTATCTGGAGTCGAATGCTCCAGAGCGCGGGCGACACTCAACAGAAGGGCGCGCGCAGCGGCCAATCTCGTCAGATGATCGCCAATACGGTTCTGCATCAACACGTCTTCCTTGGCGGATGTGAATTTGGGCCAGGTTGAGCGGTCCAAGGTTCTCACGTACGCCAATTCGGCGTCGTAAGCCCCTTCTCCTACACCGAGAAGAATGATCGCGTGCAACATCATCGCGAATGCCAGGAATTCTGGACCGACGGCGGCAAGATGGAACGGATGGTGCCAGCCATCTGGCACAAAGACGTTCTCGTACGTGATCGTTTGGCTCTCTGATGCGTTCTGCCCCATGTTGTCCCAGTCATGGTGCCGGCGCACGCCCGCATCGTCGAGGGGGATCAACACCTGGACCATGCCCTTGGGTCCACCGCCCTCCACGAGGGCGCAACTGACGTGCGCCCATCCGTGGCCGTCGCTCTGTGTGTTGAACGACTTGGTTCCGTTGACCACGAGCCCACCGGGCACGCGCTTGGCCAGCGGAGGTGTCTTGCCGACCCCGGTCTGCGCGTTCGACGCGACGATCCGCGTGTCACCGCGGGCATAGGACGCGGCGATCGCCTGGAGCGCTTCTTCACAAAGATCGCCGCCATCCCGTGGATACAGCAACCGCAGTTCCATCATCTGCGTCACGATCATCTGGCCGCAGGTGCCGTCGCCAGCGGTTATGTTCAACGCGGCCTTCGCCGCCGCCTCGAACTGAAACATCGGCGAGCCGTTGCTCAGCCCACCGTACTTCATTGGAAGGCTGAGCCGATGAATCCCCGCCTCCCAGGCGAGGTCCATGCCTGCTTGTGCCTTGGCTGTGCGGTCGATCTCGGGAGCAATCTTTGTGATTTCTACACGCGCATGCTCGGATCGACGGATGATCTCATCAACTTCCGCTGTAGTGTTTGCTTCGTCAACGACGCCTAACGCCATGTTCCAAACTCCTTCGCTCTCCATCGAGGGCCACTTCTGCAGCGATCGTCGTCAGCTCCATCCGTCGACTCTCACGCGCTCTGGCTCTACACCGAGTTTCAACAGCAGACCGGTCATCTGATCGACCAGCGTCGTCGGTCCGCACACAAAGCACAGACTGTCGCGGACGTCGACGAGGCGCTCAAGTTCCGCTTGCGAGATCCGCCCCCGCGGCCCTGCCCAACGACCGGGCTCCGCGTCTCGTGTAACGGTCATATGAAGTTCGATTGCTCGTTCGTCAGCCATCCGCTGAAATTCCTCGGCGTACGCAAACTCCTCGGGACGCCGCGCGCTGTACATGAGACCAATCGTTTCGTGCGGGACGTTGATGGCATGGCGCAGCATCGACCGTACCGGCGCAATGCCGGTGCCGCCTGCGATGAACAAGAGGCGCGAAGCAGCAGGTCGGTCGGGAAACGCGAAACGCCCGGCCGGACCGTCGAGGTCGACGAGCGAACCGGGCTCGAGGGACAGATGCGAACCCGAGGTACCGTCTGCATCGAGACCGACGAGCAGCTCGAGGCAACCATCGCGGCGTACATCTTCCGGTGAAGACGCAATCGAATATGGCTTCCGTTTGCCCAGGCCGGAGCTCCCCATCGAAATCGCCTGACCCGGTCGGAAGGAAAACGGTGCTCCTTGAAGGTCGATGCGAATGATCCGGGCACGCGGCGTAGCAATGCACACATCCCGGATTGGCCGGGTGATTACGGACTGGGAAATGGAATCGCGACTGGCGGCCATCAGAGCTTGGATCCGATCTTCATAATCGCTGGGGCTCCTTCGATGTGGTGAACGCGTTCGGTCCAGCGAACGGGTTACATCGCGAACATGTACGTCAGTTTTGCGATGAGCGACCGATCCTGCCTGACCCCAGCGCGCTCATCGCGATGCTCGTTGTACACGAAGAAGAAATCGCTAAGGGGTCGGTGAATGACGTCGAAGCGAATGTTCGAGCTGAGCTGGTGTGTGTCGGTCGAATACTGCACCAACACGTTCAGGAACGTTCGCGTATTGAAGCTGTAGTCAATACGCGTCGTTGCAAGCGTCGACACGTAGGAGACCGACGGCAGCGCGATGTCATTGACCTGCAAACTGAGCGACGCGCTGAGTTTTTCGTTTATGTGGACCGACGGCCCGGCAGCATAGGACCGTCGGTAACCGTTATAAAAGCGGCCGATCGAGTAGCGGGCAGACGGCGCAAATCGCGCGGCGCCGCTTCCACCGGCCGTCAGGAAGAACTCGGTGTACTGGTAGCGCCCGGCCGTAATCGTCGCGCCGCGTGACGAGTTCAGGGCGAACGGCGTCCGTATCACTTCGACGTTCGTGTTGGCACCCACTTCCCCGAATCCGCCGTTCGACAGAAAGAACGGCAGATGAAAGTCCTGCTGGCGGCTGTCGAGCGATCGATCGTCCTGGCGGGTAAAGGTGTCAGTCTGCCAATGCGGCCGGACTTCGCGCAGCCACGACGGAAAGTATCGTGGCCGGAACGTCCGCGAGAGGTAGGTGAATTCGTCGTTGACGCCGCGTCGCGGGATGAAACCGAGTTCGTCATTGAATTGTGCGCCGATGCCGTCAAACCGGCCGCGCAGCAACCACTTGCGATCCTGGTACATCACATGCGCGCGGGTGACAAGCGAATTGCCCGTTGCGGGAACTCGAGCAGCCGGCGACATCGTCGTCGCCACATAACCGTTGGCGCTCAGTCCCCCGAAGCGAAGATTTGCATCGACACCGGCCATGCGGTTGAAACTTGGCCCGCTTTGTTCTTTATCGAGTATCACAGCGCCAATGTCTGAGTTCTTGAGAACGTCGCGCCGCATTCGCAGTGCGGTGAAGTTCGTCGCCGGCACGCCGAGGTCTTCCCGTTGCTGGATGTTGAGCGCGCCAATCGAGTACGCGCCTTCGCGCCCCGTGAGCCGGGTACCCGCGAGAATCGGCAGCGGGTCGCCGTTGTCGGACAGACCGATGCGCCGCGAGAAGAAGAGTCGCATGTCCGGCGAGCCGTTCTGACGTCCACCGAACAACACCGTACCCGTGCCCACGCCGCCGAAGGACCCGGTATCCTGAAGGCCAAAGCCGAACACGCCGGAATTCTCAAGGAAGAAGTCGCGTTTCTCGGGGAAGAAGAGGCTGAAGCGCGTCAGGTTTACCTGCTGCTCGTCGGCTTCTACCTGCGAGAAATCCGTGTTGATGGTGAAATCCCAGACCAGACCATTGGTCACGCCATACTTCGCATCGACACCGCCCTGGAAATCTCCATTGGTCGGGCGCCGTCCGATCGTGTTTCCGCTCGACTTCACATACGGCTTGAGCCGGATATTCTTCCCTGCCCGGACGCCGCCCATGCCGTCGAGCGTCCCTGCGAGCGAGACTCGCTCGAGACCATAGATGCGTGGCACTCGCGACCAGTAGCTATCTTCGTTGAGCCGCCGGACCTTGCGGCGGAAGTTGATGCCCCAAGTCTGCGGATCGCCGTTGGCAAATTTCAGTGTGCGAAATGGAATCCAGATCTCGGCGACCCATCCGGTCTCCGTGACGCGCGTGCGCACGTCCCAGATGGCGTCCCAGTTCGCATTGATCTCACGCCCTTCGTTCGTGATTTGCGCGTCCCATTTGGCGCCAGACGGATTCGTCGCGAACTCGTATCCGTTGCGACCGTCATGGAATGTGTCGAGCAACACCGAGAACGCGTCACTCGCATCGACGCCGTAGTCCTTCCTGAGATCCGTCACGATGATTTTCGACGGCTCCGGATCCGTCGCGACGACCCCGAAGTACAGCGCGTCGTTGTCGTACAGGACACGGACCTCCGTGTCGAGCGTCGCAGGCTGCCCTTCGCGTGGATCACTTTGGATGAACCCGCGCGCCGCAGGCGCTGTCTGCCAGTCGACTTCGTCCAGCGCTCCGTCAAGCGTGACGTGTCCCTGCGCATGGACGGCAATCAGGCTCAGACGGTCCGGTGACGCCGCTGGTGTCTGCGCGACCGCAACAGCTGCCACGAGGAGCAGCAGGCACGTCGATACGACGATTCGAGAGTTCGGAGTGGTCACGTTACCGAGACGTGCCAGGCTGTCCTCGACGCATTTCCTCACGCTTGCAGCGCTCCCCGCCGACGCTCCATCGATCGCCCCGACGATAGATTGAATGGCCGTCGTTAAGCCTGCTGCGGCAGCGGCGGCTTCTTGAAGATCCGCTCGTATCGGCGGCTCAAGGCGGGCGGCCTACCGCCAGTGAGCTCGTAGTAGCCGATCGTGACGTAGTCGATGTCAGCGGCATCGTGAATGCCGAGCGTGCGCGCGTTGCGCCAGAACCTGTCCATGTCGTACTTCGATGCCGTTGAACGGGCGCCCGTCAGCTCGAACATGTCTGAGGAGACGTAAAGAGCTGCTTCAGTCGCTACCTGCCGGGCCGCTGATGATTGCATCTGCAGCGCGACGCGATCGGAATGTTCATCCGCGAGCTCGGCGTCGCGAGACGCCTTCATGATGAACGCACGCGCCGCTGCGAGCGCGGCCTTGTGCTTCCCCAGACGACGATGGACGAGGATGTCGTCCTTGGGTCCGTCGAACAGTGGCCAGATCGGACGATCAACATTGTTCTTGAGAAACTCGACCTCCGCACGGTACGCCGCCTCGCCCATCGCCAGCAGCATGATCCCGATGATCGGGAAACCGCCGAAGCTTGCCAGCGGCCCGCCGCCGCCGGTGAGCGCACCGAGCAAATTGAGCCTGTGCCACCATCCATCCTGAATGAACGCGTCTTTGAAGGAGATCTTTCCACTTCCCGACGCGCGCTGTCCCATGTTGTCCCAGTCGTTGTGAACGATGACACCCTGTGCCCCCAGCATGGTGTGTCCCGCCACCATGTCGTAGTCAGTTCCTTCGTCGTTCAACATCCAGGCGATGCAAGTCACGAACCCGTGCGTGCCGTTGCTTTGCGTCGCGAACGCGATGGTCCCGTTGATATTGATTCCGCCTGGAACCTTCGTCGCGATCAGGCCGGCATTCTGAAGAACGCCTGTGGGATTGCCAGCGCCGAAGATTCGTGTTTCGCGTTCGGCGAATGACGACGCAATCGCCTGCTTGACCTCGCGCGCCGTCTCGGACTTCGGATGGAACGTCATGCGAAGGTGAAGGAGCTGAGTTCCGACCATCTGGCCGCACGTCTGCTCGCCCTCCCCGATGTTCAGCAGCGCCTTCGCGACCGCCTCGAGCTGGAACTGCATGCTGCCGTCGCTGATGCCGCCGAACTCCCGCGGGATGCTGAGGCGATGAATACCGGCGCGCCAGGCGAGCTCCATGGCCGGCGCGACGTCGCCGGTGCGATCGACCTGCGCGCTGATCTTGAACATGTCATCCCGGGCGCGCGCCGACGCGTCGACAATCGCATCAACCTCCGCCTGGACGCTAGTCGCGCTTCGTTCCTGTACGGCCATCACTACCTCCAGAGAGAGCTCTCTCTCCAAGGCCGAGAGAATACTCTCTCCACGGAAAGAAAGTCCAGACACTCTTCGGCTGGTTTACCGAACCGCGCGCGGCCATATACTTCTGATGCCCAATGACAAAGCACGCCGCAGCCAGGAAAACGAAGCGTCCCCAGGACACGGTTGCCCGGCTCACCGACGCGGCCATCGACGTCATCTCGAAGAACGGGTGGGATGGCGCCGGGATCATCGAGATCGCTCGCCGCGCGGGCCTGAGCAACGGCGCCATCTACGCCAACTTCTCGAACAGGAACGAGCTGCTCGGCGCCGCCGTCGAGCGGCACATGAACGCGCTCGTCGATTTCCTGGGCTCCTACGAACGGAGCAGCCGGTCAGAATGGGACGCGCTGATCGGGCTCGTGCGCCACATACCGAAGGCTAACGCCAAGGGCTGCACCCTTCCACGTGGCGTGCTGAGCGATCAACTGTTCGCCGAAGCATTCGCAGCCTCGAGCCGGAATGCGCGGCTGATGACGGTCGTCAAGCGATACATGGACGTCGCGGCCGAGCAATACACGTCCTTCAGCGGGAACGCGCTGACCGAGAAAGGTCTCGACCATGTCATCGATGCACGCGCATTGGCGTGGTTGATCTGTGCGTGCCTGGTGGGCGCTCGCCTGCTCCACCTCATCGACCATCCAGCCCCGGACGCCGATCAGTGGGAGCACCTGATCGATCGGCTGTTCGGGAATCTATCGCGCGGCGCCTCGTTGGATTCGAAGAAGCGCGTCAGGACGGCCGCTCGAAAACAGAGCCGCCCCTAGGTTGGAAACTCGGTCGCGGCGATAGCCTCGCTTTCGACGACCACGGGCGCGGACACGTGGTCGGCGACTAATCCCATCTCGCGGTACATCGGCTGCACGATCGCTTCGATCTCTGGAATCTTCAGGGCGAACCAGATCGACGCAGCCATGCAGCAGCTGCCAGACAGCATGACCGTCGCCGGCGCGCCAATGCGCTGAGCCACGGCGCCGGCCACCAGGCTACCGATAGGAGCCATCCCGACAAAAGCCATCGTGTAATAACTAGTCACGCGGCCGCGCTTGTCATCGGGGACGATAGTCTGTATGAGGCTCGCGATGACGGCCAGGCTCTGCATCATGCCGAAGCCGACCAGCAGCATGAACGCAAGCGAGAGCCACAGTGTACGCGACAGGCCGAACGCGATCAGCGCGACGCCGAGCACGCCGCCGGCAACAGGCACGATGCGCAGGAGTCCCTGCACCGAACGACGCAACACGAGCGACAACGCGGATACGAGTGCGCCGATCCCGGACGCCATCGTCAGCCACGCCAGCGCGTGCGGCCCTCCTTTGAGTATCTGGTCGGCGAACACCGGCAACAACACCGAGTATGGCCATGCCGTGAGACCAATGAGCGCGAACAACGTCAGCACACGCCGGATCGGGATGAACGTCGTGACGTATGTCCAGCCGTCCCGCATGTCGTGCCACATGCTGACGCTGTGCCGCGCTTGCCTGACACGCGTCGTCCGCATCATGAGCAGCGACGCAATCACCGCGAAATAACTGACGCCATCGATGGCAAAACACCACGCCTCACCGGCGGCGCCGATGACGAGGCCCGCGATGGCTGGGCCCACCAGCCTCGCTCCGTTGATCATCGACGAATTGATGGCGATGGCGTTCGTGAAATCGCGGCGGTCCTCGACGGCCTCAGGGAGAAATGCCTGGCGCGCCGGCAGGTCGAGCGAATTCGTAAACCCCTGAACGACGCTCAGGATGATCACTTCCCGTATCGAGATCGCATTCGTGAAGGTCAGTAACGCCATCGTCAAGGACTGGACGGCGAATGCCGCCTGGGTCCAGAGAAGCAGCGTGCGCTTGTCGAATCGCTCAACGATCACACCCGCGAAGGGGCCAAGAACGAACGCCGGCACGAGCATCGAGAAGTCAACCGCCCCGAGGATCAACGTTGAATGCGTCAATCGATACACGAGCCAGCTCGTCGCCAGCCGCGTCATCCACGTGCCGATCATCGACACGCTCTGGCCGATGAAGTACAGACGGAAGTTACGATATCGGAGTGAGCGCAGTGCGTCGGATAGCGGCATCTAATGGCAGGGGAAGGTCGGGTTCCATGTCGGCCTTCTGGCGATCGACGTACGGGCGCGCCGTGCCGCGTTCTACAAAGTGGGGATCCTTGATCGCATCCTGCAGTTCCTGAACGACGGAGCAGCAGCAATCCTTGCCGTTCAAGCGTTGCGCCCACGTGTGTGTCGTCTCGCCGGCGATGATGCGCGCGACCGCGGCGGCCGTCGTCGCAGGGTCAACGGCATCATCGCGAAGGGAGGGATCCAGTTCGATGACGTCACAGAAGACGTTCCAGAAGCGATCCTCGAGCGCCGCGACCGCAAGCATGCCGCCGCCCTTCGCCCGGTACAGCCGGTACCGCGCGCTTCCGCCGGTGGTCTGATCCTGCCCGTTCTTCGGCCATCGACCGGTCGCGGCGCCGGTGCCGAGCGCCGAGAACATCAGCGTGAACAAGTTGTCGGACATCGATACGTCCAGATGACACCCACGCCCCGTGCGATCGCGATCGCGAAGGGCGAGAAGGATGTTGAACACCGCGGGATAGGACCCGCCGGCGATGTCCGCGATGAGCGCTGGCGGAAGAACCGGACTGGCCGGCGAGCCCATCGACAGCGCAAGCAAGCCAGTCTCAGCGAGGTAGTTCAAGTCGTGGCCCGCGGTACCGCTCTTCGGGCCAGACTGCCCGTAGCCGGTGATCGAGCAATACACGAGCCGCGGATTGATTCGAGCAACGGCTTCGTAATCCAGGCCCAGCCGCGCCATCACGCCAGGGCGGAACTGTTCGACGAGCACGTCCGCCCGGCGCAGGAGCGGCTCCAGTGTGGAACGACTCGAAGGATCCTTCAGATCCAGGGTGATAATCCGCTTCCCACGGTTGAGCATCACGTACTGGATGCTCTCGCCATTCCACTGTGGTTGCCACTGCCGAAGATCGTCCCTGCCTGGGCGCTCGATCTTGATCACTTCGGCGCCGGCCTCGGCCAGCAGCAACGTCGCGAGCGGCCCCGGAAGCAGTGTCGAAAAGTCGAGGACGACGATTCTGTCAAGCGGCGGCATATTCGAAGAACCCCGCTCCAGATTTACGGCCCAAACGGCCCGCAGCCACCATGCGCTTCAGAAGCGGACATGGACGGTACTTTGGATCCCCGAGTCCGTCGTGCAGCACGTTGAGAATGGCCAGGCACACGTCCAGGCCGATGAAATCTGCAAGCGTCAGCGGCCCCATCGGATGATTCATCCCGAGCTTCATCACCGTGTCGATCGCGTCAGCCGTCCCGACCCCTTCCATGAGGGCGAAAACCGCCTCGTTGATCATCGGCATCAGGATGCGGTTGGCGATAAACCCTGGATAATCGGACGCCTCGACCGCGGTCTTCCCCAGGCGCGCGCACAACTCTGACGCGACCGTCATCGCCGCACCAGAGGTCAGTTGTCCTCGTATCAGCTCGACGAGCGGCATCAATGGCACCGGATTCATGAAGTGCATGCCGAGCACGCGATCCGGGCGGCCCGTTGATGCACCGAGCACCGTGATCGGGATCGAGGAGGTGTTCGACGCGAGGATCACCTCCGGCCGCGCCAGTTCGTCAAGGGTCCGGAACAGCTGCTGCTTAGCGGTCGCATCCTCGACAATCGCCTCGACCACGTAGTCTGCGTTCGCGGTAGCGTCGAGCCGCTCCGCCGTCGCGACCCTGGCGGCTGCGGCGTCGCGCTGCTCCGCCGTCAACTTTCCTTTGTCCGTGAGCTTCCGAAGGGAGCGGTCGATCGTCTGCTTCGCCTTGTCGAGCGCCGTGCTGGAGGTATCGATCAAGTGGACGGTGAAGCCTGACTGGGCAAACGCTTGCGCGATTCCGTTGCCCATGGTGCCGGCACCGATGACCGCAACGGTCCGGATCTCCGAAGCTCTCTCCATCACATGTTCCTGCGGTACTCACCGCCGATTTCATACAGTGCGCCGCTGATCTGGCCGAGCGAGTGGAATTTGACCGCCTCGACCAGGGCACCGAACACATTTCCTCCAGCGCGAACGGTCTGCTGAAGCCACGGCAGCGTACCGGCCCCCTCTTCACCTGCGCGAGCGACCGGAATGCCGTTGCGCGCCCGCCGGAACGCTTCGACGGTGGCGACCTGCTGTTCGCGTTCTTCCAGGCTGGATCGCACCAGCGCCGCCGACGCCGTTCCGCCGGCGTTGTCGGCCGCGGGAAGAAAGGTGTTCACGCCGACGATCGGCAGCGTGCCGTCATGCTTCTTCCGTTCGTAAAACAGGCTCTCTTCCTGGATCTTTCCCCGCTGGTACATCGTCTCCATGGCCCCGAGCACGCCGCCGCGCGCATTCAGGGCGTCGAATTCGGCGTACACCGCCTTCTCGACCATGTCGGTCAGCGCGTCGACCGCAAAACTTCCCTGCCACGCGTTCTCGCAGAAATTCAGGCCGAACTCGCGATTGATGATCAGCTGAATCGCGACCGCGCGCCGAACGCTCTGCTCGGTTGGCGTCGTGATCGCTTCGTCGTACGCGTTCGTATGAAGCGAGTTGCAGTTGTCCACCAGCGCGTACAACGCCTGCAGCGTCGTGCGGATGTCGTTGAATTCGATCTCCTGCGCGTGGAGCGATCGGCCGGAGGTCTGCACGTGGTACTTCAGCATCTGGCTGCGCGCGTTCGCCCCGTACCGCTCGCGCATCGCGCGCGCCCAGATCCGGCGCGCCACGCGGCCGATCACCGTGTACTCGGGGTCCATTCCGTTGCTGAAAAAGAACGACAGGTTCGGCGCGAAATCGTCGATGTTCATCCCGCGTGACAGGTAGTACTCGACGATCGTCAGCCCGTTGGCGAGCGTGAAGGCCAGTTGCGTGATCGGGTTGGCGCCCGCCTCGGCGATGTGGTACCCCGATATCGAGACCGAGTAGAAATTCCGCACCGCGTGGTCGATGAAGTACTGCTGGATATCGCCCATCGCGCGCAGCGAGAACTCGGTGCTGAAGATGCACGTGTTCTGGGCCTGATCCTCCTTGAGAATGTCGGCCTGTACCGTGCCGCGCACCTGGCGCAGCGTGTCCGCCTTGATGCGTTCATACGTGGCCCGGTCGAGGACCTCGTCGCCCGTTACCCCGAGCAATGCGACACCGAGCGCATCGTCGACCGGCATCGCGCCGGTGTACGTCGGCCGCGGGCGATCGCGGAAGATGGTCGCCTGGGTCGCCTGGAACTCCGCCCAGCGCATGCTATCCGCGCGGAGATGCTTCTCCACCGCCTGGTCGATCGCGGTGTTCATGAACATCGCGAGAATCGTCGGCGCCGGACCGTTGATCGTCATCGAGACCGATGTGGACGCCGAATTCAAATCGAAGCCGGCATACAACTTCTTCATGTCGTCGAGCGTCGCAATCGACACGCCCGAGTTGCCGACCTTGCCGTAGATATCCGGCCGCGTGTGTGGATCCGCACCGTACAACGTCACGGAGTCGAACGCCGTCGACAGGCGCACAGTCCGCTGCCCGCGCGAAAGATAGTGGAAGCGTCGATTCGTGCGCTCCGGAGTGCCTTCGCCGGCAAACATCCGGATCGGATCCTCGCCCGTACGGCGGTATGGGTAGACGCCCGCCGTATACGGGTACGCGCCCGGCAGGTTTTCGCGCAACAGGAACCGCAGCAAATCGCCCCATCGTGTGTACGTGGGCGGAGCGATCTTCGGAATCTGCTGCTGCGACAGCGACTCGACGTAGTTGCGACCACGAACGAGCTGGCCGCGCACCTCGTACGAATATTCCGGCGAGCGGATCGACGCGAGGCGTTCGGGCCACTCGCGCAGCAGCCGCAAGGCCTCGGGCGCCAGCGATTCGATGGCCGATTGGTACTGCCGGCGCAGCGTCAGCAACGAATCGTCCCGTCCCTGCTCGAGAGCCGCTGCGTCGTACAGATCGAACGGAGCCGGCCGTGCCTCGTCCTTCAGCGCACCGAGGGCATCCCAGCACGACTGCGCAAGCGCCGCCGCATGAGACATCCTGTCGACGTCGGCATCAATCTGGCGGCCCTGCGATGCGATCTCCGCGAGGTATCGCACCCTGTCACGGGCAATGAGCGGTTCGGAGAGGTCGGCTGCCCCGGCGTCCAACGGGCGCGCCGTTCCTCCGAAACCGCATTTTTCGCGAAGCTGGCCACAGAGTCCCTGGAACAGCGTCGTGACACCGGCATCGTTGAACCGGCTCGCGGACGTCTGGTAGATCGGAAGCTGATCGTCGGCGAGCTGGAACGCATTCCGGTTCCGTCTCCATTGCTTCCGCACGTCGCGAAGCGCGTCCTCGCTGCCGCTCCGATCCCGCTTGTTCAGCACGATCAGATCGGCGAGGTCCAGCATGTCGATCTTTTCGAGCTGGCTCGGCGCGCCGAACTCCGGCGTCATCACGTACATGGACAGATCGGCGACGTCGACGATCTCGGAGTCGCTCTGCCCAATGCCGGCGGTTTCCACGATGACGAGATCGAAACCGACGTGACTGAGGAATGCCACGCAGTCCTGCAGCGCGGCGGCCGTCGCGCGATTCTGCCGGCGCGTGGCCATCGACCGCATGAACACGCGCGGGGACCGCAGGCTGTTCACGCGGATGCGATCGCCGAGTAGCGCGCCGCCGGTGCGGCGACGCGTCGGATCGACCGCAAGCACCGCGATGTGCATCGACGGAAATACGTGGAGAAACCGCGACAGCAGTTCGTCGACGACAGTCGATTTGCCGGCGCCGCCGGTGCCCGTAAAGCCGATGACCGGCGCGCAGCGCGAGGCATGCGGCGTTGCGGGTCCGTCGCCGCGCTCGATCCGTGTGAGCGCGCGGCCAATTGCGCGATCGGCATCGATCGTGACGGCGCTGACAGCCGCGCCCGCGTGGTCCGACAGTCGACGATCCTGGGCTGCGCGGCGCGCACGACCCATCAAATCGTCGATGATGCCCGTCAGCCCCAGCCGCATCCCATCGTCCGGGTGATACAGGCGCTCGACGCCATATGACTGCAACTGCGCGATCTCGTCGTGCGTGATCGTGCCGCCGCCGCCGCCGAACACGGCGATATCCCCTGCTCCGTTCTGCCGGAGCATGTCGATCATGTAGGTGAAGAACTCGAGGTGACCGCCCTGATACGAGGAGACGGCGATCGCATCCGCATCCTCCTGCAGTGCGGCGCGGACAATATCCTCGACCGAACGGTTGTGCCCGAGGTGAACGACCTCGGCGCCCAGGCCTTGCATGAGGCGACGCATGATGTTGATGGCCGCATCATGGCCATCGAACAGGCTGGTCGCCGTCACGACGCGGAGCGGAGTCGCGGCATCGCCGCGATCGGCTTCGACATCCTGCGTGTGCGGCGATTCGAGCTGCGACACCTCGGACATGCTTACGCCGTCAGAATCTGCTTGGCGATTGTCTGCAGCTGCATGTTCGTCGTGCCTTCGTAAATCTGCCCGATCTTCGAGTCGCGGAAGAATTTCTCGACCGGGTAGTCCTTGACGAATCCATAGCCGCCGTACAGGTTGACCGCCAGCGACGCGACATGTTCGGCGACTTCCGACGCGAAGAGCTTGCACATCGCGGCTTCCGTCAGGAACGGCGCGCCCGCGTCGCGGAGCCGCGCGGCGTTGTACACAAGGAGGCGCGCCGCCTCGATCTCCGTCGCAGCCCGGGCGAGCTGGAACTGCACGCCCTGAAATTCGGCGACGGCCTTGCCGAACTGCTTGCGTTCCTTCGTGTACGCGAGCGCCGCGTTCAACGCGCCCTGCGCGATGCCGATCATCTGGGCGCCGATGCCGATACGCCCCTCGTTCAGCGTCTCGATCGCCACCTTGTAGCCTTTGCCGACCTCACCCAGTACGTTTCCGGCGGGCACGACGCAGTCTTCGAGCAGCAGCTCGCACGTGCTGCTCGCGCGGATACCGAGCTTGTCTTCCTTCTTGCCTACCGTGAATCCGGGGAATCCGCGTTCGACGATGAACGCCGTGATGCCGCGATAACCGGCCGACGGATCCACGGTCGCGAGGACGACGAACACGTCAGCCTCATTACCGTTGGTGATCCACATCTTCCGTCCGGTCACGCGGTACTCGTCCCCCTGGCGGACGGCGCGCGTCGTGAGCGCAAACGCGTCGCTGCCCGAACCCGCTTCCGACAGGGCATACGCGCCCACGGCGGACGACGCCAGCTTCGGCAGGTACCGGCGCTTCTGCTCCGCTGTGCCCCAGCGAAGAAACGCGTTGATGCACAGCGTGTTCTGGACGTCCACCATCACGCCGACCGATGCGTCGACGCGAGAGAGCGCCTCGACCGCCAGCACTGAATGAAAGAACGACGCCCCGGCGCCACCGTACTCGGACGGCACTTCGATGCCCATCACTCCGAGGTCGAACAGCTTCGCGATCAGGTCGCGGTTCAGCTTGCCGTGCTCATCCATCTCGCGCACGATCGGCGCGATTTCGCGGGCGGCGAATTCCGCGACGGAGTCGAAAAACAGCTGTTCGTCTTCGGCCAACTGCGTGAGCGCCGGCAACGGCGGGGTGGCAGTTGTAGACCCGGTGGTCATAGTAGTCTCCTGGTAATACCGGCCTGAATGAAACGGGGCCAATAAGTCTTGCACATAACGGAATAAAAATGAATACTGTGCCGCCAGATATGACCCCGACCGCGAAACCGGGCGAGGCCGCCGCCGCGTTCATCGCCGCGCGAGACTTTCTGATCGCCAATCGGCTGAATTACGACCGCGCGATGCGCGAGTTCCGGTGGCCGGCACTTACGCATTTCAACTGGGCGCTCGACTACTTCGATGTCATTGCCGCCGGCAACGAGCATCCGGCATTGCATATCGTCGAAGAGAAAGGAACCGAAGCGATCCGGTCATTTGCGCAGCTGTCGGCCGACTCCAACCGCGTCGCCAACTTCCTGAAGGGCCTCGGCGCGAAGCGGGGCGACCGACTGATGTTGATGCTCGGCAACGAGGTTCCGCTGTGGGAGACGCTGCTCGCCGCGATGAAGCTGGGCCTGGTCGTGACGCCCGCAACACCGTTGCTGACGACGGCCGATCTCACCGATCGCATCGAGCGTGGCCGCGTGGCGCACATCGTCGCGGGCCACGCGAACGTCTCCAAGTTCGAGCACACGCCGCCGACGCGCACGCGAATCGTGGTCGGCGGAAGCGCGCCCGGATGGCAGACCTACGAGGAGAGTCGCTCAGCCGACCCCACGTACACCGCGGATCAGGCGACAGCCGCAACTGATCCGATGCTGCTCTACTTCACGTCGGGGACGACCTCGAAACCAAAGCTCGTGATGCATACGCATCAGAGCTATCCCGTCGGCCACCTGTCCACCGTGTACTGGACCGGACTGAAGCCCGGTGATCGACACTGGAACATCAGCTCACCGGGCTGGGCCAAGCACGCGTGGAGCTGCTTTTACGCGCCATGGAACGCGCAAGCGACGATCTTTATTTACAACTACTCCCGCTTCCAGGCTGCGGCCGTTCTGAACGCGCTCGTCAAGTACAACCTGACCTCGCTCTGCGCGCCTCCGACCGTCTGGCGCATGCTCATTCAGGAGCGGCTTGGTGAGTACAAAGTCTCCCTGCGCGAAGTCTTGTCGGCAGGCGAGCCGCTCAATCCGGAAGTCATCGAACAGGTGAAAAAGGCGTGGGGGCTGACGATTCGCGATGGTTACGGACAGACCGAAACCACCGCGCAAATCGGCAATCCTCCGGGCCAGCCGCTGAAAGCCGGATCGATGGGACGGCCCCTTCCCGGGTATCCCATCGTCCTGCTCGATCCGGACGGTCAGCCGTCGGACAAGGACGGCGAGGTTTGCCTGCCGCTCGATAACCGCCGGCCTCTCGGACTAACCGACGGTTACGCGGATGATCACGTACGCACTTCCGAATCGATGCGCGGCGGCTACTACCACACTGGCGACATCGCGTCGCGCGATGAAGACGGCTATCTCACCTTCGTCGGACGGGCCGATGATGTGTTCAAGGCCTCTGACTACAGGATCAGTCCGTTCGAACTCGAGAGCGTGCTCATCGAGCATCCAGCTGTCGCTGAAGCGGCCGTCGTGCCCAGTCCGGATCCGATGCGCCACGCGGTGGCGAAAGCGTTCATCGTGCTGGCACCCGGCACGTCGCCGAGCCGCGAACTCGCGGCTGACATCTTCAAGTACTGCCGCAACACGCTCGCGCCGTACAAGCGGATTCGACGGTTGGAATTTTCTGACCTGCCAAAGACGATCTCGGGGAAAATCCGCCGGGTCGAGTTGCGCGCCGTCGAGGAGCAACGGCACGCGAAGGGCGAGCGCGGCTCCCAGGAGTTCTGGGAGGAGGACTTGAGTTAATTACATGAGATTCTTCGACATCTTTGGACGCATCGTCAGCACGCTGCTGGGTGGCGTCCTCATATTTGCCGGCATCGTATGGGCGCTACAGGCATTCGACATCGCCTTCAACACACCTCGGATTCCCGGCGGCCCTGTCAGCTTCATGGTCAACAATCGGCAATGGGCGGTGTACGGCGCGATCGTCGTGTTGCTGGGGCTCGGACAGATCATCTGGAGCAACACGCGGCGCACCGCGCGTTGACGAGCCCCACCCTCTAGGTCCCGGACGTCGGCGTGCAGCGGTAGCTGGACGCGGCGTTCTTGTCACCGCTCCCGACGTAGCGCGGATAGTTCGGATACATGCAGAGCGGTTTCGCTCGCGTGACCTTCAGATCCGGACCGAACTCCTGCGCGACCGCATCCTCGGCTGGCGCATGCCCGTGATCGACCCACTGATCGAGCAGACCGAGGAGATCGACTTTGGAAGGCACGTCGCCGTCCCCGCCGTGGCCGCCGCTCGGGACAATGTACAGCCTCGCGAATTGATCGACCGTCTTCTTCCCGAGTGTCTTCACCATGGCATCGTAGTAGTTCATCGTGGCGACCGGACTGACCGCGAGGTCCGAGGTATTGTGCAGCATGATCAGCTTGCCGCCTCGCTTCTGAAACGCGGCAAGGTTTGGATCGTTCGACGCGAGCAACTGAATGGCCTGCGCCGTCTGCTGCGCGTACTGCTGCGGCTTGAAGTCGAGCGAGTCGAACGCAGGGTTTTTGACGATCAGATATCGCACCGCCGAATTCCCGTAGAAAGCTCCGATACCGAGCCCCAGTTGCTGCGGATTGAAGTCCTTGCCGGCGGGTTGCGGCTTGGGCAGCGGAGCACGACCTGTTATCCACGCCGCGATCCCGCCCGGTGCGGCTTCGGCGCCGCCAACCAGGAAGCGCGGATAGCTGGCGATCACCTTGCCGGATGCGTCCTTCCATTCTTTGGGGTCGTAGATCGCTGCGAGCGCCGCGACCTGCGGTGCCGTCAGGCACGTATCACTCGTCCCGCCCTTGCATTGAAGCGCGGCGCGATCGATCTTGCACCCGAGATAATTGCCGACGATTCCATCCTTCACGCCGTCGTTCATGTCGCACTGGCCGAGCACGGCATCGCCGAATGTCTTGATCTGAGCAGCGCCCAGAAACGCGCCGGGCTGCGCAAGGGCCGCGGAGGCATCGTTAAAGCGCAGCATCAGGTTCGTGTAATTGATCGCGGGCGCCGTCACGACGATCCCGTCGTAGTCCTGTGGAAACCGCTGCGCGACCGTCAGCCCTTCCCGGCCGCCTTCCGACTGCCCGACGAAATACGTCTTCGAGGGCGCGCGGTGATAGCGGGCCATGATCAACGCCATCGCGACATCGTGCGCCTTCTTCAATTGCGCATACGCAAAGTTCGTCAGGGCCTCTTGATTCAACGCGAAGGTGGCATCGTTGCCTTGATGGCCTCCATCACTGCCGAACGTCGCGAACCCCCGCGTGATCGGATAGGGTGCGGTATCGGGCGCGCGCGGCAACGCACCAACCGCGGCAACCACGTTGCCGTCGTACCCGCCGCCGCCCTGCTGCAGCGCCTTGCCATTCCAATCGGACGGAAGGTTCACCTGGAACCGGATGCCCGGGGCGGCGGGATCCAGCGGGAGAATCTCACCCTTGACCTCGCAGTACGCAAGGCGCGCGAGCGTAACGCCCGACGGATTGAATGGCGTCGGCGCCTCCTTGACCTCCGGTGTTGCGGCCTTGAATTCGGCGCTCGTGACCTGCGCTCCCTTCGTCGGCAGGCCGATCATCTCCGCTGGGATGCGTGAGGCGGCGAGCGCATTGCACGCCTGCTGATCGCTGTTCGCCGGTTGCCCGCGAACAACAAGGCCCGTTGACGCAACGAATACGGCAACAGCCATGGCGCCCAATGCGGCTCCACCGTTCCTGATCGTCATGATGAGTCTCCTTACGCCTGTCGTGCCAGTTGTGGTTCGCGAACGTGACGGTTGAGAAATGCCAGCGCGATCGCGTTCATGTCGTCGGCCTCGAACGCCGGCGCCGCGTGATTCGCGCCCGGAACGACATGAAACGTCGCGTCGACGCCTTCGCGTTTCAGGGCGTCGTACAAACGCCGGCTCTGGTTGATACCGAGCCGAGTGTCCGCATCACCGTGCATGATCAGAAACGGCACCGTACGCTCGTTGACGTAGGTCAGCACCGAGGCCCTGGCTGCGTCCTCGGGGTGTTCCCGCGGAACGTAGCCCAGGAACAATGTGTCGATCGACGCCGGCGTCCCGAAGTGCTCCATCACGCCCGGAATGTCATTCGTGTCTTCCGCCATCGCGGCGATGTCAGTCGGACCATAGTGATCGATGACCGCCGCAAGGTCGCTCGAGTGTTCAAGATTCCCCCCGACGGTCCCCTCGAACTCCGCTATTCCGTTGGTGACCGCCGCCATCGACAACAGATAAGCACCCGCGGAGCTCCCCCACCCCACGATGCACTCGGTATCGAGCCCGTAATCGGCGGCGTTGGCGCGAAGCCATCGCACAGCTCCCTTCACGTCGTGCAGGGGTCCAGGGAATGTGATTTCGCCGCTGACCCGGTACTCGACGGTCGCGACTGCGTAGCCCTGATCGAGCACGCACCGCCACGGTCCGATGTGAGGGGCCGAGAGGCGGAATCCGCCGCCGCTGGCGTACACCACCACAGGAACGGCGCCGACCGCGTTGGCCGGAACGTGCAGGTTCACACGCAGGAAGCGGTAGCCCATGACGAGCGCGAATGGATAGTTCAAGTAACTGCGGACGCCCGGAATGATCTCCTGCGGTGGCGGGAAGAGCAGTTCCTTCCGCCCTCCCATCGCCAGGATGGTCTTGAGATCGATCTGGGGCAATCCGATCGGTCGTTCAGCCATGCGCGGTCTCCGCGTTTGAGGGCCCTCACTCTAGCGGCAAAGAGGGCGCCGCGCAATAAACATCCGCTCTATCCGTATAAGCGAATTCCCTTGAAATGCGGCGAATCCGTTCTTGACCGACCCCTGCAAAGGCTATAGGCTTATGCGTCACATTTATACCCCTTCGATCCCGCGGGCCAAACCGGACGCCTCGGCCGACAAGTGAGGAACCCATGCTGAAGATCGCTCATTCCCGCACCGCCTACGTGCTGCTCGTGGCCGGCCTGGCGACTGTCGCACCGGCGACGACCGGTAATGCGCAGACGAAAACGACGGGGGCGGCAACTGCGCCAGCGCATTTCGATTTCAACGGCTTTTGGGACATGGCCGGCGCCATTGACCTCGCGGCTGTCCTCGGCCAGCTGCCGCCGCCGACGGACAAGGAGATCATCGTTCCCCTCCCGGTGCGGAATGGTGACTTCGCGAACCTGACCAATGACGGCGTGTTGGCCCGACGCGCCGGCGACAATCTGCCGAAATACAAGCCTCAGTTCTGGGACAAAGTCATCGATCTTGACTACGACGGCAACACCCTCGATCCGTGGAGTACCTGCCTGCCGGAAGGCGTGACACGCCTGGGACCGCCACGCTTCATGATGGTGCAGCCGACGCATGTCGCGTTGTTCTACAACGGTGAGATTGGCCGACCCGAAAGTCGTCTGGTGCCGTTCGGTCCGCGCACGCATCCGGTGAGCCGCGACGGGACGTGGATGGGCGACCCGATCGCCCGCTGGGACGGCGATGCGCTCGTCGTCGAGACCGAAGGGTTCAACGCCGAATCATGGCTGGACGCGCAGGGCTACCTGCACGGCTACGAGATGAAGACGACGGAACGGTTCCAGCCGAAAGGCCCCGACAGTTACGAGTACAGCATCACGATTGAGGATCCGGAATATCTGGTCGAGCCGTGGGTCAAGCAAACCGTCGTGCTCACGAGGAACAAGAATCCCAAGACGTTTATCCCCGAAACGCCGCCGTGCAGCGATCGCGACAAGGAATTCATGGTCGGCAAGACGCGGGAGCAGTAAGGGAGGCATGAAGATGAAGAAAGACCTTCTGCTCGCCGGCGTTGTCGCCGCCGCGATGGTGGCAGTCGTCGCGCCCAAGGCCCTGGCGCAAGTGACCGCATCAACGCAACCAAAGGCGCAGACGCCAGCCGCGCCGCAACAAGGGAAGCCCCAAGCCAAGGCGGCATGGAAGTCTCCAAGCCAGGTTGGCTCAGTGCCGTTCAAGACGCGGCCATCCGGCGACAAGGACATTATCCACGCGATGGCCGATCGCGTTGGCTTTGTGCGCGGCTTGGGTAGAGCTGAGACAACCGAAACACTCAATCGTCTGCAGTGGGATGGTTCGGGGCAGGTTGCAGGGGCAAACGGCGCACTCGTGAACGCAGACTATTCGTACGCCATGAGCCTGTCCCTCGGCGGCGCGCGAGAGGACATCAAGCCAATGTCCGGACCGCGCATCACGCGCGTGGTCCTGGGCGACAAGGCGTGGAACGAAACCGCGCCAGGCCTCGGTGGGACATGGGCCAACGATCAGGCGAGGGCGCGTCGTCTGCAATTCGCGCGCACGCCGTTCGGCTTTGTGAAGACCGTCCTGAATGCCGCACCTGGCAGCGTGAAAGTCACCGATCCAGGCCCGGGCGGCGCGGTAACCATCAGCCTCGACATCGAGGGCGTTCCGACAATTGCGACGCTCGATCCCGATTATCGTCCCGCGAGGATCACGATGCGCGATGGCAAAGACGTGATCGAAACAACCTATCCGGCGTTCTCGGACCTTCAGGCTTACGGGATCATGTTCCCGGCCCACACTATCGAGACGGTGAATGGGCGCAAGACGGCTGACCTGAAGTTCACGAAGGGTCACGCCGCGAGTTACCTGATTTTTCCACCGCCGGCTAATTGAACCCGAAGGAGCCACGACTCATGAGAAAAACACTGTTTGGACTCGTTCTCGGCACGACGCTCGGGCTCGCGACGGCGGCTTACGCGCACCATGCCGCGCAGGCGGAGTTCGACGTCACGAAGAACTTCACGATTACCGGAACGCTGAACAAGGTGGAGATCATCAATCCACATTCGTACCTTCACTTCACCGTGCAGGATAAGGATGGCAAGCCGTACGATCTGGCCCTGGAAACGGTGACGCCGATTGGCCTCCAGCGCGCGGGCTTGTCGGTTCGCGACAATTTGAAGGTGGGCGACACCTTTAAGTTCACGTACAGCCCCGCCCGTAACGGCGTAACCACCCGCGGGTTCCTTCACGCGATCACGCTGCAGGACGGCAAGTTCGTCTCGGTCAGCGCGGAAAACAATATCGACGCCGCCAAGGAACAGGAAGCCAAGTAGCGTGGGAGTCAGTGCTTTTCGGTGCCCACCATGGAGACACGTCAGATCGGCACCTCGAACCTTCGCGCCTCCGTTGTAGGGCTTGGGTGCAACAACTTCGGTATCTTTCAGGACGCCGCGCAAGCGACCGCGGTTGTACACAAAGCTCTCGACGTCGGCATCACCTTCTTCGACATGGCCGCCGAACACGGCCAGGGCCTCGAGGAATCGCTCGTCGCGTCGGCCCTCGGCGCTCGCCGCAAGGATGTCGTTATAGCAACGAAATTCGGACAGGCCGAACTACTCGGTGTCGGTCCCGATGGGTCGCTGAAGATGAGTACCGATCCAACGCGCCAGGGCGCGTCGCGCCGTTGGATCGTGCAGGCCGTGGAAGAGAGCCTCACTCGCCTGAAGACCGACTACATCGATCTCTATCAACCGCACGTGATCGACCCGGAAACGCCGCGCGAAGAAACGTTACGCGCACTCGATGATCTCGTCCGCCAGGGAAAGGTCCGCGCAATCGGCGAGGCGGCCACCTTCGCGAAGGCGGAAGACCTGGTGGCGTCAATCGACATCCAGAAGACGAAGGGCCTTACGCCTTTCGTCTCGATGGAAACACAATACAACCTGCTCGTCCGCGATGCAGAGATGCGGATCATCCCCGAGCTGCGCGCGCGAAAGATGAGCCTGCTGCCGTACTTCCCGCTGGCGAATGGATTGCTCACCGGCAAGTACCGGGCAAGCGCTGCAGCGCCGCCCGGATCGCGTTATGAAAAGCTTCCCGCGCTGAAGGGATTCCTCAATCCAGACACGCACTGGCAGGCGGTTGAGAAGCTAAGGACGTTTGCGAAGGCGCGTGGCAAATCGATGGTGGAGCTGGCGATCGGCTGGCTGCTGTCAGAACCGGTGGTCGCCAGCGTCATCGCCGGCGCGACCAGCCCCGAACAGGTGGCCCAAAACGCCGCCGCGGCCAACACGACGGTTTCGGTCAGCGATCGCGCCGAGATCGATCAACTTCTTGGAGTGCCGGCGTAAGGGACCTGCAGGGAGATCTTCAACGCACCTCGGCGTAGAACAGGCGTGCGGCATCTGCGACCACCTTTTGCGGAACCGCGTGCTTCTTCGGGAGTTCGTCGCTCAGGGCGGACACGACCTGATCCGCCGTGCGACCCTGGCGCTTGAGCATCTGCACTTGGTCGCGCACATCAGTCATGAACACACGGTGTCGTTCGATCATCGAGCCGTCGCCTAGCGGACCGTGAGACGGCACGACGTGCACAGCTTTGAGCTGCGCCAGCCGTTCGAGGCTCGCGAGCCAGATGCTCGCGTTCGTCGGCGCCGACGAATAGGCGCCGTCCTTATTGATGCCGAGTGGCGCGCTCATCGCCACGTCGCCGGTGAAGACGACGCCGTCGCCCTCGACGAAGAATCCAACGTCGCCGCGCGTGTGCGCTGGTCCTAGCTGCATCAAGCGAACACGTGTGCCGCCGAGATCTATCTCCATTTCGCCGTCGAAGATCATGTCGGGCGCGCGGTACACAGCTCCTTCCATGTCGGCGCCGCGTAGCCGCCTGAAGAGCGCCACCACGCCGCCACCCGTCGCGGCTCCAGTCTCGTCAATGTCTTCTTGCTGCGCCTTGGAACGCAGGACGATCGCGGATGCTGGAAACCCGGATTCGCCCATCATGTGCTCGGGATGAAAGTGCGTAGCCATGACGTAGAGCGTGCCTCCGCCGGCAAGCTCGCGGGCGGCGGCGGCGAGAATCTGACCATTCCTCGGTCCCAGGCCGCTGTCAATCACCAGCGTTGCCTTGCGGCCCGCAACGATACCGACGTTGGATTGCGCCCCCGGTTGTCCCTCGAGAACCACGGAGACGTGATCAGAGAGCTTCATCGGGGACGGTGCCCCCGCGCGTTGCGCGAACGCTGCGACTCCGATGCTCGTTACAACCAGGGCAATCACAACAACCCTTGTTACACGCTCGTTGACAGCCACGATGCCTCCTGCGAGACCGAAGCGTTACATTCCGCCGTACTGCGGTCCGCCTCCACCCTCCGGCGGCACCCACGTGATCACCTGGTACGGGTCCATGATGTCGCACGTCTTGCAGTGCACGCAGTTCGACGCGTTGATCTGCAGCCGCGGCGTGCGGTCGGCATCGCGCGTAATCTCGTAGACGTTCGCCGGACAAAAGCGCGTGCACGGGTGTCCGTACTCCGGTCCACAGATCGAGCTGCAGACGTCGGTGTGCACCAGCAGGTGCGCGGGCTGATCTTCGTCGTGCGCCGTTCCTGAGAAGTGGACGTTCGTCACCTTGTCGAACGTGATCTTTCGGTCGACCGTCGTCGCGTTGCTCGCGCCGGTGTCCTCGCGCAGCGTCGATCCGTAATACCAGCCGAGCGTCTTCATCCGCTCGTGACCCGCATGTCCGTGCAGGTCCTCGATCCACCAGCCGTGCGTCGCGACCGATAGGCCGGCGAACGCAAGACCGGGAAGCAGGCCGTAGCCGAACGCCTGGTGGACATTGCGAACCGGATAAAGCTCCGTCTTCACCGCACTCGCGTCGATCCGATCTTTGTACGCCTTGAGGGTCACCGATGACGTATCGCCGGCGCGAAGCGCATCGAACGCCGTCTCCGCCGCCAGCATGCCGGTGCGCATCGCGAGATGGATGCCCTTGAGGCGCATCGAGTTCAGGAACCCGCCCGCATCGCCCGCGATGAGCGCTCCGTCCATGTAGACCTGCGGAATGGTGTTCCATCCGCCCTCGGGCAGAGCCTTCGCTCCGTAGCGGATCATCTGGCCACCCTCCAGCAGCCTCGTCAGGAACGGATGCTGCTTGAAGCGGTTGAACGCCATGTGCGGATCGAACAGCGGATCCTTGTAGTCGAGGCCGACGACGAACCCGAGCGAGAGCTGCCCGTCGGGCATCGCATAGATGAAGGCGCCGCCGAACTCTTCCTGCCGCAGCGGATAGCCCAGCGTGTGGATGACCGTGCCGGGCTTCAGCCGGTCCTTCGGCACCTCCCACAGCTCCTTGAGGCCGACCGCGAACTGCGCCGGCTGCGTGTCGCGCCCGAGTTCGAGGCGCCGCAGCAACTCCTTCGTCAGGTTGCCGCGCACGCCGTCGCAGAAGATCGTCACCTTCGCGAGGATATCGACGCCGGGCTCGAAGGTCGGCTTGTGCTCGCCATGTTTCCCGACGCCGCGATCGCCGGTACGCACGCCGACGACGCGCGCGCCATCCATCAGGACGCCCTGGCCCGAGAACCCCGTGAAGAAATCGACACCGGCGTTCTCAACCTGCGTCGTCAGCCACCGGACGAACTGGTTGAGCGAGATGATGTAGTTGCCGTGGTTCCGCAGCGGCGGCGGGATGATGGGAAACGCGAACTGCGACTGAGGCGTGAAGAAGTAGACATCCTCGTCATGGACTTCAACGGCGAGCGGTGCGCCCTTGTCCTTGAAATCGGGGATCAGGTCGCGCAGCGTGGACAGATCGAGCACCGCGCCCGACAGCATATGCGCGCCGGCTTCGCGCGCCTTCTCAAGAACGGCGACTGTCAGCCTTTCCAGCACAGTGGGATCCGAAGCTTGGAATTCACGTGACTTGAAGTCGCGGC
>JADMIO011575525.1_pt1 | contig 134742 bp, 126 predicted proteins | sample 8958161 | NCBI WGS metagenome assembly JADMIO01 (sample SAMN16585339, study PRJNA669376) | soil metagenome | isolation source: Crop rotation soil | place: USA: Cullars Rotation, Alabama | collected 2011 | reverse complement strand
CGCGACAACTTGTCCACGTGGAATTCTAAGCTTAGGATCCCAATGTGCTGGAAAGCGGCGCCGGGGAAATGCGCTCGTTCGTCGAGTATCTCTGGGGCTGGGACGCCACCGCGCCCGAGGTCATTGACGACGCGAAATGGAAGGAGACCTTCGAGGTCTACGTCGAGGACAAGCACAAGCTCGGGATGGCGGAGTTCTTCGAGAAGAATTCGCCGTTCGCCTACCAGGACATCACCGCGCGGATGGTGGAGACGGTCCGCAAGGGTTATTGGAAGGCGGATGCGGCGACGCAGAAGAAACTGCTCGAGGAGTACGTCGAGAGCGTGAACAGGCACGGCGTCGGCTGCGCGGAGCACACGTGCGGCAATCCGCGGCTGCAGAAGTACGTGCTCGACGAGGGGCGGCGCATGGGCGTTCCGGTACCGGCGCTCGAGGGATTCCGCGAGGCGATGGAGAAGGCCACCGCCACGCAGATCGAGCCGGCCGCTGAGGATGCGTCGAACTTCGCCAAGCGCAACGACGCGCAGATGGCCGAGAACTTGTCGAAGGTTCCGGCGCTGAGCCGGGTGGCCCGGCAGCTCCAGGGTTACGTGATGGAGCAGCGGGAGAAGAACCAGCCGCAGAAGCCGGACGCGTCGAGCCGGTCGACCGCTCGTCCTGAGTTCCAGGCCATCGGTGCCGGACTGCCGGTGATTGCGCTACTCGTCGCGTGGAGCTGGCGTCGTCGTCGCAGCGTCCACTGACCGTCACGTCGACGCGAGCCGTGCCACCTCAGCTCTCGTTCTCGCTTCACCATCGACCGCGGCAGTGGTCGCATTACCTGCTGCTGGTGCTGGCCTGCGCCGGTGTGCCGGCGTGTGGTGGCGACCCGTTTCACGACGTCAGTGTCAGCCCTGCGGGAGCCTACGAGACCAGCCTGGCGACGTTCGCCGACGGCCTGGTGACGGCGTGGTACGACATGCGTGATGGGCACGCCGAGATCTACGCGCGCGTGCTCGATGGCGACGGACGTCCTTCGAGCCCCGAGTATCGGCTGACCACCGGCGCGAGCGCTGCTTATGAAGCCGACGTACAGGCGGTCGGAACCGACGCGTTCGCTGTCGGCTGGTACGAGGAGGATGCGGCGCGTCATCTCGTGCCGCGGCTCGGGGTGTGGGGCCGTGATGGCCGTCAGCGGTGGGTCAAGACGCTGGCGGAAAACGGGCGCAACACCGTCGTCCGCGCTGGAGCGGGCGCGGTGTTCGCGGCCTGGATCCAGGATGAGGCTGAGGGCCGTGCCGCGGTATGGGGCGGCTGGTGGCGCGAGGACGGTCGCGACCTGATCCCGCCACGCCGGCTGGCCGATGCCGGCACGACCACGTGGAACCTCAATGCGGCGCTCGATCCCAACGCATCGCGCGGACGCCCTCGCGTCTGGCTCGCGTTCGACGCGAAGGCCGGCACCCGTAGCGAGGAGCTTTTCGTTGCCGACGTCGACGACTCCGGCCAGCGCGTCACGCGCGTGAGCGATGACGATGGCGTGGCGTCGAAGTATCCGGATATCGCGTTCACGTCCGATCGTGTGGCGGTGACGTGGTTCGATGCGAAGGATGGCAACGAGGAGGTGTACCTCTTCGTCGGCGCGCCGGGCGAGTTGACTGGCGGCCTTGGGCAGCGGGCACGGCGCGTGACTACGACGCCCGGACGTTCGATTGGGGCATATGTCACGTGGAACGATGGACGCGTGGGCCTGGTGTGGTGTGACGACAGCGAGGGGCAGTCTGAGATTTATTTCCAGTCGTTCGACGCGACCGGCGGCCCGCAGCAACCGGCCAGACGTGTGACGCAGACACCCGAGTCGTCGCTGATTCCGGCGATCAAGCCGTGGCGCTCGGGATTCGCGCTCGCCTGGAACGAGAGCGCACGCTTAGAAGGGGACGACCACGGTGACGGCAATCGCCATTCGAAGGTTGCCTATACCTGGGTGCCCTGACTCTCCGGGGACGGACAGCCACCGATCACGGGTCACAGAGGCACAGAGGCACGGAGATGTCGCCGCGAACACTCCGGCGAGCGGCGTGCATGCACGCCGCTCTGAGCCGGAATCGCGTGTGATCACAAGTCGGTGCCCAGTCATCAAGGTGACTTGTGAACACACACGGTTCCGGCGCAAGCCGCCTTCGGCGGCCGCCGGAGTTCTGCGCGGCGGTGTCTTGGAGAAGCCGACCTTCGGTCGGCTTGGTGTCGGGCCGACCTTCAGGTCGGCCCACTCATCGGGCTCACGCGAAGACAGGCCCGGAAATCTCTGTGCCTCTTGCTCTGTGGCCCCGTGATCAGCGTGAGGCGCAGCGCCTCGACATCCAGCGTCAGTACTTGAACCGCAGCCCCGCCACCGCCCACCGGCCTGGGCCGATGAAGCCGTCTTCGTAGGGAACCTTGTCGAACACGTTCTCGACCTTCGTGTACAACTCGAGGCGCCGTTCGCCGACCGGAAGCTCATAGCCGACGACCAGGTTCGCCTTGGTCGCGCCGTTGAACTCGAACAGGCGCGCGCCGGCACCAGAGAGCGTCATGAAGTAGTTGCTGCGCGTGAACAGGTCGAAGGTCGCGTGTACGCGGCTGCCGATGAACTGGGTGGCCGACAGCGAAAAGGCGTGCGGCGCGAGGCCGAGAATCTTGAAATAGTTCGTGCCGACGGTCGGCAGATCCGATTCCGAGCGCGTGTAGGTGTACGAGACCTGCGCTGTCGTCTTGCTGCTCGGCGAGAGATGGGCGCTCAGCTCAATCCCGCTCGCGCGGCCGCCGCCGCCGTTGGCGTAGCCGCCGAACGGCCGGTTGAACGGGTCGTCCGCGGGCAGTGTGTTGGCGAAGCGGATGGCTTCCTGCAGCTTGCTGACGAACGCCGTGCCGCTCACCTGCAGCTTCGACTGGAACAGCCACTGATCGATGCCGCCGTCGATGGCGATTGCCCGTTCCGGCTTGAGTCCCGGATCACCGTAGTACGACCCGAAGCCGCCGCCGAATCGCTCGTAGGTGCTCGGCGCGCGGTAGCTGTTGCCGCCGTGGACGCGCAGCTTGGTCTGACTCGTCGCCAGGAAGTACGCGGCGGATGCGTCACCGGTGTAGGCGTTCGGCGTCTCGATCGTGCCGATTGCGCCCTGATACGGGTTGCTCGGAATGCCGCTGAACACCGGCTGATCGAGGCGGAACACCTGGATGCGTCCGGACACGTTCACTTGTAGACGCCCGCCGGCGAGCGGAATCTGGTCCTGCGCGTAGAGCGAGTGGCTGCGCTGCGAGAGCTCGAGGCCGTTGCTCTGTGTCTTGTCGCCCGGGGCATCGTCGAAGCTGACGTAGCGTTCGCGCCCGAACTCGTAGCCGGCGGTCAGGAAGTTGGAGCCGCCGAGATGCTGATCGAGCCGCGCCTGAAACGTATCCGTGCGGCCATTGAAGTGACCCTCACCCAGTACAGGCGACTCGAACGGGCCGGGACCGCCGGGACCATCGAGGTAGCCGCGACGCGTGTCGACCGCCTGATAGGCGAGGCGATAACTGGTGTTGCCCGATACCGTGTGCTGCAGCGTGGCTGTACCACTCACGAACGACGACCGCCGCTCGCCGTCAGGGTCGATCTGATTCGGGATGTAGGTGGCGTTGCCCACCGTGATCGGCAGCCCTTGTTCGTAGCGGGCCAGTTGATCGGTCGGCAGCGGAATCGCCGCCACGATGCCGGTGGACGGCGAGTTGGCGAGAATTGCCGGGGTGAAGGCCGGGCTCTCCGGACTGGTGACGGTGGCCGCATTGCCCCAGACACGGCCGGTGATCACCATCCCAGGCGTGACGCTGTACCGCGCCGACCCTTGCGCGCTGGTGTTGTGATACGGGCTGCGGTCGCGGACGCCGTCAGCGATGTTCACGTGCGAGACGCTGCCGCTGTAGTTGAATCGCCCGGTGCCGCCGCCGATGCCGCCGACACCGCGAAACAGGCCAAGCCCCCCGCCTTCGGCCCTCACCTCACCGTGTGCCGGACCGCCGCCGGACTTCGACACGATGTTGATGACGCCGGCCATGGCGTTCGACCCATAGAGCGACGACCCCGATCCGCGCATGAACTCGACGCGGTCGGTGTCGGTCGTCGTCAGGTCCTCCAGGAACGAGGTGGCGTCGTTCTGCGGGCTGCCGGAGTCCTGAAACCGCATCCCGTCGATCAGGATGGCGGTGTCCCACGACCGCAGTCCGCGCGTCTGGATCGTCGTCAGGCTGCCCGGCCCCTCCAGGGTCTGTACCTGGACACCGGGCAGGAGGCGAATCGCTTCGGTGATCTGAAACACGTCGCGCCGGCTCATTTGCTCGGCGTCGACGATGTCGACGGCCTTGGCGACTTCGGTGATCGCCTGCGACGTGCCGGAGGCGGTGACGACGACGCCGGTACGGGAGCCGGCGACCCTGAGCGTCAGGTCGAGCGATTGCTCGCCCCTCACCGACACGTCCTGCGACACGACGAGCGCCGAGTTCGACGCATCGGCTTCGATGACGTAACCGCCGGCAGGAATCCCGGCGAAGCTATAAGCGCCGTCCTTGCCACTGACGGTCGTCCGCCGTTCGCCGCCGTTGCGGTCGAACAGGGTAATCCTGGCGTTGGCGACCGGCAGGCCCTGAGCGTCGACCACCTTACCGGTGAGACCATCGGCCCGGGCAACGGTGGGCAGGCCGACCAGTATTAGCACAGCCAGCAAAAGAAGCGGGGCGGCGGCACGTCTAGCCGGCCGCGTCGAACGGTACATCATCGTCTCGGATCTCCTCACGGCGATGCCCGGGCGTGCCGGTCATCGCGGGGTGTCGTGGCTGATTGGGGATGAAGCCGCAGTGTACCGGGGAGAGGACGCGCACCTGAAAACTTTCTGAATTTGTTTTCAGGATTCGCCAGGAGACGGCATTCTTGCACCGCATCTATGTTGCCGGATGGCCGGCGTCTGACCGAAATTTCAGAAATTCTTCAGTTACCGCCATGTCGGGTCCGCTTAGGATTGGGGTCGGAGCTCCACGGTGAGACAACTTATGGATGGTCGGACTCTCGCGAAGATCGCGGTCGTCGTCGTTGCTGGTCTGTCGCTCCAGCAGTGCTCGGCCCAGCCCGCCGCATCGGCGTCGCCGGCGGCAGCGCCGTCGATCGAATCGGCCTTGACGCCGGTGATCACGGTGAAGGAACTGATGGAGAACATCGTCGATCCCACCGCCGACTATATTTTTGACGCGGTCGCGGTGGACATCAGCGAGAAGGGGGCCGTCGAAACCAAGCCGACGACCGAGGAGGACTGGCAGCGCGTGGAGCGCGGGGCGATTCTCCTGGCCGAGTCGACCAACCTGCTGAAGATGAAGCGGGCGATGGCGCCGGACGACGACCTGAACGCGAAGACCGACCGGGGAGCGCCGGAGCTCCATCCCGCCGAGATTCAGGCGAAGGTCGACAAGGATCGCGCGCTCTGGAACAAGTTCGCGGACGGTTTACGCGACGAAGCGCTCAAGTCGCTGAAAATCGCCAAGGCGCGCGACGTCGACGGGCTGTTCAAGGCCGGCAGCGACATCGACAAGGCCTGCGAGAACTGCCATCTGGAATACTGGTACCCGGGCGACCGCGAGGCGGTGCTCAAGGATCAGAACAGCCGGGTCACTATCACCCCACCCAAGCGCTGAGCGCCGCCCTCGTCTGAAACCGCGGCTGTGCACAACAGCACAGACATCCTGGCGCGGACCTGCCACCATGCGTCAACGCTCCCGGACAGGTTCCGGCGGCGTGCCCTCATGCTGCTGATTGCCGGTGTGCTCGTGACGTTGATTGCGGTGGTGGTGCTCCCGCGGGTGCGCCTCGCCCGTGGGTTCGCGTCCCCACCCGACTCCGTGAGCGATCGCTGGCTCGCCAACTATCGCGCGTCGCACCTCTGACGCGCCTCCGTCCGAAGTCGCCACATCACCCTCGCGAGCGCTGCCGCGCCGACCGTGCCAGGCCTCTGGCATCGTCGTCGGCGGTCGCTGCGCTCGCCTGGCTCGAACACCGTGTCAGCGGATCGGCGTCGCCGAATCCGGCTCCGCGGTCCCATCACCATTACCGTGGAGGTTACAGCTATGGACGTCAGACCACTGCACGATCGACTCATCGTTCGCCGCGTCGAAGAGGGCGAGCAGCAGCGGGGCGGCATCATCATCCCCGACTCGGCCAAGGAGAAGCCGCAGCGCGGTACGGTCATCGCTGCCGGCAGCGGCACAGTGCGTGACGACGGGACGCGCGTGCCGCTCGACGTGAAGGTCGGGGACGTGATCCTGTTCGGCAAGTATGCGAGTCAGGAGGTCAAGCTCGATGGCGAGGAGCTCTTGATCATGCGCGAGCAGGAAGTCCTGGCAGTCCTCCCGGCCGAATGACCACTGGCGGCCCCGGCGCTCCGGTGCGGTGGGCTGCCAGCCGTATCCCGCGCGCGGGCACCACGTCCGCGCCGTCGCACATCGAACGATAGGAGAACGCACTATGGCGAAACAGATTGTGTACGGCGACGCATCGCGTCAGGCCGTCCTGCGCGGCGTCAACCGCCTCGCGAACGCGGTAAAGGTGACGCTCGGCCCGAAGGGGCGCAACGTCATCATCGGCAAGTCATTCGGATCCCCGACGATTACCAAGGACGGCGTCACCGTCGCCAAGGAGATCGCGCTCGGCGACGCGCTCGAGAACATGGGTGCACAGATGGTGAAGGAGGTCGCCAGCAAGACCTCGGACATCGCCGGCGACGGCACCACCACGGCGACCGTACTGGCCCAGGCGATCTACCGTGAGGGCGCGAAGAACGTCACGGCCGGCGCCAATCCGATGAGCCTCAAGCGCGGTATCGACAAGGCGATCGCGGTGCTGACCGAAGCGCTGACAGCGATGTCCAAGCCGGTAACCGGCTCGATGATCGCCCAGGTCGGCACCATCTCGGCGAATCACGACGAGACCATCGGCCGGATCATCGCCGAGGCGATGGACAAGGTCGGGAAGGACGGCGTGATCACCGTCGAGGAGGCCCGCACCATGGACACCTCTCTCGATGTCGTCGAAGGGATGCAGTTCGATCGTGGCTATCTGTCACCGTATTTCGTAACCGACCCCGAGCGGATGGAAGTGGTCCTCGAGAACGTGGTCGTGCTGATCCACGAGAAGCGTCTCAGTTCCATGAAGGAGCTGCTGCCGGTCCTGGAGCTGGTGGCGCGAGCAAGCCGGCCGCTCGTGATCATCGCTGAAGACGTCGAGGCCGAAGCGCTGGCCACGCTGGTGGTCAACAAGCTGCGCGGCACGCTGAGCGTCGTGGCGGTCAAGGCGCCGGGCTTCGGCGATCGGCGCAAGGCGATGCTCGAGGACATTGCCATCCTGACGAACGGCAAGGCGATCACCGAGGATCTCGGGCTGAAACTCGAGGGCATCACGCTGGCGGACCTTGGTCAGGCGAAGAAGATCACCGTGACCAAGGACAACACCACGATCGTCGAGGGCGGCGGCAGCGCGACGGCAATTGCCGGCCGGGTGAGTCAGCTTCGAGCGCAAATCGAGGACACGACCTCCGACTACGACCGTGAGAAGCTCCAGGAACGCCTGGCGAAGCTGGTGGGCGGCGTGGCGATCATCAAGGTGGGTGCGGCGACCGAGACGGAGCTGAAAGAGAAGAAGGCTCGGGTCGAGGACGCGATGCACGCGACGAAGGCCGCGGTCGAAGAAGGCATCGTCGCCGGCGGCGGCGTGGCGCTGCTGCGGGCAGCGAAGGCGCTCGAGAGCCTGCAGCTCGGTGGCGACGAGCAGGTCGGCGTGCGAATCATCCTGCGCGCGGTCGAGGAACCGTTGCGGTGGATTGCGACCAATGCCGGCCATGAAGGGGCGATCGTCGTCGCCAAGGTGCGGGCGATGACCGGCGACGAGGGGTTCAACGCCCAGAGCGAGGTCTACGAGGATCTCGTGAAGGCCGGCGTGATCGACCCGAGTAAGGTTGTCCGCTCCGCGATCCAGAACGCGGCGTCGATTGCCTCGCTCCTCTTGACGACCGAGGCGCTCATCACCGAGCTCCCCGAAAAGTCGGCAACCGCAGAATCGGCCGGTGCGGGTAGCGGCTATTAGTCGACCGGCAGTCAGGCCGCGCGATGCGCGCGGCCGGTCGCCGGCAGACGAGCGAGTCGCCGTTCCCGGCGGATATCCAGCGTGAGCACGAGGACGGGCACGCCCACCAGCGCCACCATGAAGATGGTTGCGCCGATGAGCAGGGTCGGTGGCGGCCACCACACGGCCACCGCGCCGACCGCGATGAACCAGGCGGGCACCAGCGCGTCGTAGCTCACGACTGCGCGCGCGGCTCCCGAGCCGCGGAGTCTTTGGGCCGCGGACATCAGGCCACCTCTCCGGCGCGCGCCGCCTTGAGCAGGTTCTCGTCACGCCCCGCGTGCAGCTCGACCGGCAGACTGTCGACGAACGATTCATTCATCCCGCACTCCCCTGAGGATGCACCCGCATTTGGGGCGGATGCAGCGTTGACTGTAATCGCTCGTCCAGAGAGCGGGCTGTACCGGATTGCATAGCCGGGGACGAAATACGTGGTGTGACCGCCGCCATTGACCAGCGTGAGGCGAGTGGCGACCTGTGCCGTTTGGAACATCGCGGCTGGGTGGTTGAGCCGTACTCTTCTGGTTCCCCGAACTGCACGTCACCCGGCACGCCGAACGCTGTCGTGCCAGAGCGCCCGTCGACTGGTGACCAGCAGTATGTCGCCCAACGTCGGGCCCAGCGCGCAAGGGCGCGCTGCGGCATTCCAGTGGGAGGCAACAATGGCTGAACACTCAGCGCACTCCGGACACGCCGGTGAGCTGCGCGAAGCGCGCACCGAACTCGAACGCGCCGAGCGCGAGAACCGGACCAAGGACGACTTTCTGGCGACGCTGGCGCACGAGCTCCGCAATCCCCTCAACGCGGTGCGGAGCGGTGTCCGTGTGCTGGAGCAACTCCAACCGAGCACGGACGCCAGCATCCGCGCGCACGCGGTGATCGCGCAGGAGCTCAGTCATCTGTCGCATCTCATCGAGGACCTGCTCGACGTCGAGCGCTCGGCGTCCGGCAAAGTCCGCCTGAACCGTCGGGCACTCGACCTGGCGGCTGCGGTCCATCGCGCCGTCGGACCGCTCATGGCAGACTCGGAGATCGCGCGGCGGCTCACCCTCGACATCCAGCCGACCTGGGTCGATGGCGATGGCGATCGCCTCCAGCAGGTACTCACCAACATCATCAACAATGCCGTGAAATACACGCCGCTGGATGGCCGCATCGGCATCGCCCTGCGCGGTGACGGGAGGAATGCGGTCCTCACCGTGGCTGACACTGGCGACGGTATCGCTGCCGATCTGCTGCCGGTGGTGTTCGACATGTTCGTGCAGGGCGCGAGCACACTGGACCGCGCTCAGGGTGGACTCGGCATCGGCTTGACGCTGGTTCGGCGGCTGGTCGAGTTGCACGGCGGCGACGTTACGGTGGCGAGCCCTGGCGTCGGCAAGGGCAGCACCTTCACGGTGCGGCTGCCGCAGGTGGCTGCACCCGCGCCCGTCGCGATCGCCAGCCACATGCCCACTGGCGCGACCTCCCCGCGGAGCATCCTGGTCATCGAGGACAGCCGCGAATCGCGGACGATGTCGCGGATGATGCTGGAGCTCGACGGCCATCGCGTCTTCGAAGCGGCCGATGGACTCTCCGGTCTGCAGATTCTCGAGACCGAGCGTCCGGACGCCGCGCTCATTGATATCGGCCTGCCAGGCATCGATGGGTACGAAGTCGCTCGCCGTATCCGGCGTCAGCCGTATGGCCGGACGTTGTTGCTCGTCGCAATCACCGGCTACGACTTGGCGAGCGACTGCACACGTTCGGCCGCGGCGGGTTTCGACCATCACCTGACCAAGCCGGTGGATCCCGCGGCGCTCGCCAAGATGTTGAACGAGTTGAGCCAGGCGCAGTGCGACACTGCTGGGTCGTGAGCGCATGCGTGGACGTGTGCGACCGCCGCGCGGGTCGTGGATACCGAGAGCGAGAGGAGCGCGCGCCAGCATGGCGCGGCTCCTTGGCGACCGTGCCGGCATCTGCTCGTCGCGCCGCAAGGCGGTAGCCCCGGTTCGACGACGCGGTGCCGGACACCGTCGTCCATGAGCGACGGCCGCGCGCCGGTGTGCACAACAGGACAGACGCCACGCCATGAACCTGCCACGATCAGATGCGCGCCTGGGAGCATCTCCCGTGGCGGTTCACGTCAGGATTCGAGGCACCATGACCCCCACCACGATCAGCAGTCCAACCGTCGACGGAGCGCCAGGCAACATTGCTCGTGTCCCGTCCATCGACGGCCCACTTGCGCGGTTCGGGGTGCCGTCCTCGATTGGGCGGGTGATTCCGCTCGGGCCGAGTCAGATGGATGCCGAGACGATCCTGGAACGGCAGCGTGAAGGCGGCGGCTCACCGACCGAGCGGCGGCGGGCAGGACGACGATCGCGATGGAGTCTGGTGGCTGCGGCGCTGGGTGCCTACTGGCCGTTCCGCGATCACTCCGCGCGTGGTGATGGGGTATCCCCGCTCCAGCCGCGGTCGTCGATGACCAACTGATGAAATACGCGCTCTACGAAGACCCGCGCACGCATCTCTTCACGTATCTGCGGCTCCCGCCGCGTTTCGTCGAAGGCGATCCGCTGCCCGAGGCCGACAAGGATTGCTGGTTCGCCAGCCACGGCGAGGCGGTCGCCGCGGTGGCGCAGCTGCTCGATCGCGACGACGGGTAGAGCCGACGATGCCGCGGCGGGCGCGGCGACTAGAGAACCTGCGTCGCGAACCAGACGGATGCCGCGACCAAGGCCGCCACCATCGTCAAGCCGGTCACCGTCGCCCGCCACCGATCCCCTTCGACGCCGCGCTTCTGCCACCGCAGCCAGCGTTGTTCCATGGCTACGTCCGCCGCGAGGTCCGCCGGTCCGCCGACCGCTTCGGTCACCGCCGCGCCTCGCGGATGCTCTCCGACATGGTCTGCGCAGGAAATCTCCAGAACCACTGCATCAGTACGGGAGGGACGATGGCGACGCTGGCGAGACCGAGCCACATGGGCATCGAGGGGCTGGCGTTGCGCACGCCCACCAGCCACACCGCCGTGACCCAGAGAAGAGAGATGGCGAGTCGTATTGAAGTGTATTGCATGGTAGCAGTGTATGGACACTGCCACCCTACCGCTGTCTCCAAGAGCACACTCCCGGAGGTTTGTTGACACCTGTGGCCGCGCGTCGCTCCGCCGGACGCTTGGCGAGATCGGCGCGCCGCGCGCCTAGACGCGGGTCTTCGACGGAATCGCGATCAGGGCGATGCCGCCAATCAGCGCGATGACACCAAGCACCGGCGGCAGCGGAATCGTCTCCCGCTTCTGGGTCGTTGCTTCGATCGGTCCGATGTCGAGCACCTTTTTCTGGCGCGTGAATGAGAAGCCGCCCGACACCAGCGCCACGATTCCGATCACGAGCAATACGATACCTACGATTCGTCTCACGGAGACCTCCGTGAGCCGACGGGTTCAAGACGGGTGCCAGCGCCGGCGGCGGCTGAGCATAGAGCCTTCGCGCCTTCCTCGGACCGGCTCCTGGCAAGCCGGTGATGGGTGGCTAGGCTCGCAGCGCCGGTTCGTTGCGCTTGGCGTCGGCGAGGATGACCTCAGCCGCCTTCTCCCCGACCATATACACGGCGCTCACGATGAAGAGGCCGGGGATTCGCGGGAACACCGAGGCGTCGACGACGCGGAGGCCGGTGACGCCGTGGACTTTGAGGTCTGACGACAGGACGCCGTTGTTGGCGAGCGAGTCGATCTTGCACGAGCAGGAGGCGTGGTGTCCCCAGGCATGGCTGCGGACGAACTCCGGCAGGTCCGCGTCCGTGACCTCGTCGCCCGGCAGTTCCTCCTTGGCGATCAGGCCTTTCTGCTTCAGCGGCGCGGTCAGCGTGCGCGCGAACTTGACGCCTTCGACGACCGCCTTCAGATCGGTACCGCCCGGGTCGGTGCCTTCGTCGAAATAGTGGAAGTTGATCTGCGGCGGGTCGAGCGGATCGGCTGAATTGAGCGTGACCTCGCCGCCGGTGTTGTTGGTGTGGCCCTTGAGCACGACCCACGTGAGGGCGTTCAGATTCTGCGGAACCGTCTTCGAGTATCCCGGGTAGTAGCCGGTGAAGTGCCCGATCAGCGCGTAGAGAAACAGATCTGGAGTCGGCGCATCGAGGCTCGAGCGCATGGTGACGGAGATCAGCCCGCCGTTGGTCGCGTAGACGTTCTTATGGTGGGCGCGCCACTCCCGATACAGCGGATCGTGGTTGCTGAACGTCGCGCCTTTGAGCGGCTGCCAGACGTCGAAGGCCATGCGGTTCGCCACCGCCACTTCGTAGCGGTCCTGCAGGTTCTTGCCGACGCCAGGGAGATCCACCAGCGGCGGAATGCCCTTGTCGCGCAGGTGCGCGGCGGGCCCGATGCCCGAGAGCATCAGCAACTGCGGCGTGTTGAAGGCGCCGCCCGAGAGAATCACTTCGCGTGAGGCGTAGACGCGCTGCGGTATCCCGGGCTTGGTGCTCGGCTTGGCGTGGGCGCGATACAGCCGTTCGCCCTCGAGGTACTCGACGCCGATCGCGCGCCTGTTGTCGTCCAGCAGCACCTTGGTGACGAGCGCGTTCGTCCGCAGCCGCAGCCGCTCGGGAAACTTGGCGCGGACGGCCTCGATGCGTTCGCGCGTGCCGACGCGCTTCCCGCCACTCGTCGTCACCGGCGTGTAGCGCACCGCAATGCCGTCGTCTGCCACCGCCCGGGCATCGTTCGGGTCGGCATTCTCGTCGGAGAAGTCACTCAACTTGTAGTGCCGGTCGGCTGCGGCCTGCTTCACCGCGGCGCGGGCGGAGTCGAGAATCACCGCCCAAACGTTCTTGTCGAGCGTGCCCTCGAGCGGCACGATGCGCTCGGTGTCGAGCCAGCCATCGAAGCCGTGACGGCTCGGATTGATTCCGAGCTTCGCTTTCATCCGCGCGGCATCGCGATGGTGGCAGTTCTCGATCAGCTCGAAGTAGCGCCGCATGTTGTCGGCGCGCCACGACGGGTCGCCGGTGAGGTCGGCGATCTGCGTCCAGTCCGCGTCGTGCGGGTAGAGCAGGATCATCGCGTTGTGCGACGTGCAGCCGCCAAGCGTGCCGGCGCGCGGATAGAGCACGTCCTTCCAGTTCCGCCCCTGCGACGGATCGCCGCAATTCGGATCGGCCCTTTGGAGCGCCTCGTTCGCGAAGTGGCGCACGAAGAAGTCCCACCGCATGAACTCGTTCTCGGTGGATCGGCCATGAAAGGCGGGCACGTCGTAGTCGTCGGCGGTTACCGGGTCGCCGCCAATCGCCTTCGGATCGCCGCCGGCTTCGAGGAGCAGCACCGTGTGTCCGCTTTCGGCCAGACGCGCGGCAACCGTCCCGCCGCCCGCACCGGACCCTACTACGATGTATTCGGCGTCGATAGGCACGAAGAGATCTCTCGTTGGTGGTTGGTAGTTGGTCGTTTGCGGTTATGAGTGGTTGGTGGTCGTGAATGACTGCACCATCGTGGCCGGCAGCGATGCCGGCCATGTCAGAACCGCCAACCACCAACCACCAACGACCTACATCGTCTTGATAAATGCGATGAGCGCCCGCTTGTCGTTGTCGCTGAGCGCCGGCTCCTCGGTCTGCAGGTTCGTCCCGAAGTAGTGCCCCTTGTTGACGACGAAGTCCTTGCACTTGCTCAGGTCGAGGAGCATGTCCATGGTCTCGACGTTGCCGAAGGCGTCGCGGCCGGCGCGGAGGTCATTCTTCACCTTGATGAGCAGCCGCAGAAGGCTCTTCGCGCGATCGGCGCGCTGCTTGGCGGTCTGTTCATTGGGACCGAGCATGTCGACGTTCGACAGCAGGCTGACCGGGAAGCCCTCGGGAATCGGGCCGATCTCGATCGAACCGTCGCGGAACAGGAACGGGAATAACCGCTGACCGAATCCAAGCAGGCCGCGCAGTTCCTCGGGGATGAAGCCCTGCGGCACCCAAATGTAGCTGTCGGCGGTCGTGCGATCGATGATGCCGACGCCGGCGCCGTTGTCGTTGGCGAAGATCCGATCCTTCTCGCGCTTCTCCGGCCAGAGCATCTTCTCGATCGAGTCCTGGAACACGCGCATGCGCGCCTCGACCGACGGGCTCGGGTCGAACCGTCCCACCGTGTTGTTCTGAAGGAACGGCGCCGTCGACCAGGCGCTGATCAGCGAGGCCGGGCGCGTGAAGCCGCGACCACCGCCGGCCAGCTCGTAGGATGACGGCGCGCCGGTGACCGGATGGCGAACCGTTACGGAACCCACCGACGGCAGGTCCTTGTACGACTGCGACGAGAAGTTGTCCCAGATGTCGCCGGCGATGGCGTTGGTGGCGAGCGGGCTGCAGACGTTGGTCTGCATCAGGGTCGACGGAATCCGCAGCTCCGTCGACAGATAGTTGGCGTTGAGGAAGTCATCGGCGAGCACCAAGTCACGCATCGGTGTTTTGAACGCGTCGGTCTTGCTCCAGCTCCAGTACCGCTCCCAGCAGGAGAGATAGCCCTTGCCGTTGCAGTTCTCGAGGTCGAGGCCGGCCGGCAGCGGCGGCAGCTTGCTCGAATGGCAGCGGGCACAGGTCTCGGCGAACACGACCCTGCCTTGCCGAACCGTGGCCGCGTCCTCGGTGAGATAGGTGGAGGCGTTGGGGACGCTCTTCAGGTAGTGCGGGTCGGACCCCGCGAGGAAGAACTTCGCCATGTTCGGCGTGGTCGCCTCGGTCGCCTGCCAGTAGACCGAGTTGCGTCGCGCGACGGCGATCTCGATCGGCGTGATCTTCTGGCCGCCGATCAGCGGGCGGAAGTGGAGCAGCCACTCTTCGCTGAACAGGCCGATGTTCAGATACACGCGATTGAGCGCACCGAGGGCGCCGACCGAGTCGGAGCCGTCCTTGAGGACACGCGGCGTCCAGGTGGTGCTCTTCGGCTCGAAGTACTGCGACAGCGGATCCGACGGCGGCACGAAGTCGTTGAACTGCTTGTTGTCGAGGCCACCGCCCGCCAGCGTCTCCTTGCCGAACCGCTTTGCCTCGGCCATCCGCGGTCCGAGGGCGTAGACCGCGTTCATCGACCGCGGATTGTTGATGTTGTCGGTCGAGATGATCGACGTGTCGAGCGTGCCCGGCCGCGACGAGTGAAACAGCTGGAAGAAGTAGCTGCGCCGATTGGCGTCGGCCTGCCAGTTGAAGATGCGGTCCACCCAGAAGTACTGCGCCCCCACGTTCGAGCTCAGGTTCTCCCACTTCGGGTTCTCCGGGTCGGCCGGCGGACGCGTCGGGTCGGGCCCGACGTGACAGAAGCCGCACGACATGCCGACGCGATACGGTTTCACCAGGTCGCGCGAGAAGTAGTAGTTCGGGTCGCGGTAGTAGCGCTCGGAGTCCCACTTCTTCTTCGCGGCCTCGTCGAAGTCCGGGTTGGGGAACAACCGCAGGCCGACGATACCGGTGGGCTCGCCGTAGTACGACCCGACCGGCACGGTCTTGCCGCGGGCGCCGATGGCCACGCCCTTGTACTTGTCGGCATTGGCGAACGGGTCGGGCGTACACGTCGGGTCGCGCGAGTCCAGCCAAAGCCCGTAGCGGGCGGGGTCGGGCGCCGTCGCCTTCTTGAAGCACGGCTCGTTGACCAGGCCGAGGAACTTGAACCGGTTGTCGCGGCTGTAGGTCATCGTCGGATGCGACGAGACCGTCTTGAGCAGGTCGAGGGTGCCGAAGCTGGTGCCGGAGATGCGGTCCCAGAACCGGTCGTTGCCGCCGGTCCAGACGATCCACATGTTGCGGCCTTGGACCTCCTCGGGCGTGAACGCCTTGCCGCCATCCATGGCTTTGAAGAAGTCCTCGTCGGCGGCGGGGAAGGACGCCGCTGTCCGCCCGGCCCGCTTGGCCTCGTCATCGACTTGTCCGGGCTTGCCGTCGCGCGAGTTGCCGCAGCCGACGGCGAGCAGGCCGACCGCGAGCACGATCGCGATGCGCGCGGACACCGTGGCGTGTCGGCGCGTGGATGATGAGGAGCAGGTGCGCGGCGGCGCCGCCGCGAGCGTCGTTGTGGCTGTCATGATCGTCCGTCCGTGAGAGGCTGGGCAGAACTTTACAGGGCAACGAAGAAAGGTCAAAGGGCAAAGGTCAAAGGTCAAAAGTCAGGTACGGAGGTTCTAGGTTCCAGGTACTCAGGTTCCAGGTTTCAGGTACTAGGTTTCAGGTACTCGGTTTCAGGTCACGGGGTTCCAGGTCCGACGTGCTTGAGTGGTGACGTCCGTCGGTGAAACGTTGCCGTCGCACGACACGGATCCGACGCTGCGCGGAAAGTATGTGGATGAGCTTGGCCACCGACCACCGACCACCAACCACCAACGACCGAGATCCACAGCGCGAACGCTTGTCGCGGCGAGGGCGCTGTGCTTGAATGACCGCGTCCCTCCTATTGCTGCTGCCTTCAGCGGTCGACGACTGCGCGAGGAAACTGCCATGTCCGACGTCATCTTCCAGCCACTCCAATTCAAGAACCTGACCGTGAAGAACCGGGTGTTCCGCTCGAACATCTCCGGCCGCTTCGACAACTACGACGGGTCGGGCAACCAGGCGCGCATCAACTGGGAGTTGAAGTTCGCGCGCGGCGGGGTCGGCGCGATCATCTCGTCGTTCGTGCCGGTGCACGCGCGCGGCCGCATCATTCCGAACTACGCGACCATTCATCAGGACGACCGCATCCCGTTCTGGCGCGCGCTCGGTGAGCAGGTGCATCAGCACGACTGCAAGTTCATCATGCAGTTGAGCCACAGCGGCCGGCAGCGCGACATCCCGGACCTGCAGTACGAGAAAGGTCTCAGTTCGACCGGTAAGCGCGATCCGCTCCACGGCTTCGAGTGCGAGAGCATGACGAAGGCACAGATCGCCGAGACGGTCGCGGCGTTCGCCGAAGGCGCGCGGCGCGCGCGCGAGGCGGGGCTCGACGGCGTCGAACTGCACGGCGCCAACGGCTATCTGATTACCCAGTTCCTCAGCTCGGCGATCAACGACCGCGAGGACGAGTACGGCGGCTCGCTCGAGAACCGGGCGCGATTCGTGATCGAGATCGTCAAGGCGATCCGGGCGCGCGTCGGCAAGGACTTCCACCTGCAGATGAAGATCAGCGCCACCGAGTACAACGACGCGCTGCTGTTCCTCAGGCTGGAAGGCAAAGGGAACACCGTGCAGGAGTCGGTGCAGGTGTGCCAGTGGCTCGTCGACGCCGGCGTCGACGCGATTCACGTCTCGACCGGCAGCTCGTTCCCTCACCCCCGCAACCCCGCGGGCGCCGACATCGACGTCAAGCTGCTCGCCCACACCTACGAACAGCTCGCCTCGAGCGGCACCAACACCTTCCGCAACCTGCTGTTCTTCCACGGCAAGCTCACCGGCGAGGTGTTCCGCGACGCCTGGAATGCTGCCGGCGTCTCGAAGGACAAGATCGAAGGGCTGACGTTACCCGACGCCCACATCATCAAGCAGGCCGTCCCAGTCCCGGTGATCTGCACCGGAGGGTTCCAGACCGCGTCGGTCATCCGCAAGGCAATCGCCAACGGCGACTGCGACGCGGTGAGCATGGCCCGGCCGCTCGTCGCCAACAACGACCTGGTCAAGCAATTCGCCGCCGGCCGCGACCAGGCCGAAGAGCCGTGCACCTACTGCAACAAGTGCCTCGTCCACGTCGTCGAGCACCCGCTCGGCTGCTACGAGGAGTCGCGATTCAAGAATCGCGACGAGATGCTCGCCCAGGTGATGTCGGTCTTCCAGCCGCCGCCGTTCCAGTAGGGGAGGGCGTCAGGTCTTCGGACTTCGGGCTCCCGGCTCCGGTCGTAGGCGGGGCTTTATGCCCCGCCATCACGCGGCCCGACCTGAAGGTCGGCCCCGACAAGGCAACCAACGATGTCAGCCAATCTGGAGGTCGGCGGCGACAACGGCCCGTCCCTGGGACTTGTAACCTAGACCTTGTACTCAAATTTTGCATTTTGAATTTTGAATTTCGTCCCTCTCCCCCTTAGGATCTCGCGCGAGGAGAAGACGATGATCATTTCGCGCCGTGACGTCATCAAGGCCGGGGCCGCCGCGGTTGCCGCCTCCACCGCCTTCGAGCATCAGGTCTTCGGGGCCACCGATCCGGCGCTGGGCCTGATCTTCCCGCCGCTCAACTACCCGCTGCCGCCCGACGCCAAGCGCTTGTATCCGGCCGGCGTCCAGTTCGTGACGAACGGGGTCGGACTGCCGGGCGGGATGACGCTGCAGGGCTACGACGAGGCGGTGCCACGCATCCTGCCGCGCGCCAAGGAACTGGCCGACCAGGGAGCCAAGGTCATTTCCGTGTTCGGTTCGTCGCTGACCTTCTACAAGGGCGCGAAGTTCAACGACGACCTGGTGGCGCAGGTCACCAAGGCCACCGGTCGTCCGGCGACGACGCAGAGCAACGGCTTGGTCGACGGTCTGAAGACCGCCAACGCCAAGCGCGTCGCCATCGCCACCGCCTACACCGACACTGTCACGGAACGGCTCAAGCTGTTCCTCCAGGAACACGGCTTCGTCGTCACATCCGCCAAAGGGCTCGGCTTCGAGAGCATTCCCGAGGGTGCGGCAACGCAGGAGATCCTGTTCAAGCTCGGCGCCGATTCCTACGCCGCGTCGGGCAAGGCCGATGCGCTCGTCGTGTCGTGCGGCGCGTTGCGCACGCTCGACCTGATCGTGCCGCTCGAGAAGCAGATCGGCGTGCCGGTCGTCTCATCGACGCCGCACGGCTTGATGAACGGTGTGCGCCTCCTCGGCGTCAGCCCGCGCGTCAGCGGCTTCGGCATGGTGTTCGCCAAAGCCTGACGCGGCCGCCGTCAGTTATCGACGTGATGCCGACGGCCGCCTGACCATCGTCTCGAACAGACGGGTCACCGCGGCCGCCGGATCGCTCGTCCTTCCGGTGTGCACCGCCGACGGCTGGATCATCGTGCTCCGCGGCGAGACCAGCCAGTGGAAGCGGTTGCGCTGGGGGAGCTCGCCAATCGGCCCTGAATCCGCGCCGCCACGACAGACAGCCGGGATGATCGCCAGGTGGGCTCGTACCGCGTCGAGCTCCAACGTCTCGTCCAACGCCCGCAGCCGCTCCTCGTCGATCTCGATTTTCGCGTCCAGGAAGTCGCAGTCAGGGCACGACAGGATCACGCCCACGTTGATCATCTCTCCCCGCTCCACCCGTGGCACGACGCGGATGATCGCGTAGTCATAGGTGTACTCACCGGGCACGGAGCGCCTCCTCGACGAATGCCCGCGGCGCCGCGAGTCGATCGGTCAGATAACGGGTGTAGGCCGCGCGCATCGTTGGTACATCGTTGACCGCGCCTTCGGCCAGCCACGCGTCCGGGATCAGGTCGACGATCGCCGCGAGCCGGGCGGCGGTCAGGGCGGCCGCCATCGCCTCGTCGACGTCCCGCAGCGCGGTGGCCGCGCGGATCAGCACATGCTTGGCGATGAGGCCGAACGGATCCGCGGCGCGATCGCGTCCTGTCTCCCACTCCGGCGTGTGATGGAAGTAGAGTGTCGCGCCGTGGTCGATCAGCCAGAGGCGGCGATGCCACATCAGCATGTTGGTGTTGCGCGGCGTGCGATCGACGTTGCTGACGTAGGCGTCGAACCACACGACTCGCGAGGCGAGGTCGGCCGCGGGTTTCTCAACCGCGGGATCAAAAGTCACCGAACCAGGCAGGTAGTCGAGCGCCAGGTTCATACCAGCGCTCTGGCGAATCAATGCGAAGATCTCCGGGTCGGGCTCGGTGCGCGCCAGGTCGGCGTCGAGGTCGGCGAACACGATCTCCGGAACCGCCAGCCCCAACGCCCGCGCAATCTCCCCCGACACCAGCTCCGCGATCAACGCCCGCGCGCCCTGACCGGCGCCGCGGAACTTCAACACATACATCCCGTCGTCGTCGGCTTCGACGATCGCGGGTAGCGATCCGCCTTCGCGGAGCGGCGTCACGTAACGGGTGACGCGAATCGTTCGCAGGGGCACGAAGGGAAGAATACAGAAGACAGAAGACAGAAGACAGGAGACAGGAGACAGGAGACAGGAGACAGGAGTGTAAGGTCCTAGGACTTGGGTGACGCGCCGGCTCTGGTTTTTTCAATCAGACGTTCGTAGGGGGTCTGGCCTCCCAGCGCCCCATGTGGGCGATGGTAATTGTAGTAGTCCTCCCACTCGCGCAGCTTGTCGTTGAACAAGTGGATGTCGTCCGTGATGCCGTCCCGATCCAGGAGCTGGTAGAACTCCTCGGCATCCACGCGATGCGAGCGCTCGACTTTGCCGTTGAGCCGCGGTGTCCGGGGGCGAATGTAGACGTGCTTGATGTCGAGCGACTGCACATGCCAATGAAACTGGGACTGAAATTCGGAGCCGTTGTCGGTCTGGACGACGTGGACGCGGAAGGGCAGCCGACGAATCACCTCGTCGAGGAACTGGATGGCCGTGCGCTGGTTGCAGGCGTCGAACACCTTCAAGACGCGAATCCGTGTGCAATCGTCGATCGCGGTGAACTGATAGAGCCGTCGGCGTGACCCTGGGAGACGCTCCAGGAACTTGACGTCCATCTGCAGGCGGTGCCCGGGCGTGGGCTTCTCATAGCGTTGCCACCGAGCCCCGGACGCGCGCGGCTGCTGATTCCGGGGCAGGCGGTGCATCCCGTGCTTTTGGAGGAGGCGGTGCACGGTCGACCGCGAGATCGCGATCTGATGAAACCGCTTGAGATAATCCGTAATTTTCCCAGGTCCGAAGTGATACTCCTGCCGGAGATACAGGAGTTTTCGGACCACGTCGGCAGACGTCGCGCGCGGGGAGTGCTTCGGCGTCCGCGCTTGGTCACACAGTCCGGCCGCCCCATGCTGTTCGAAGCGGGCCTCCCACTTGTAGAACGTCTTCCGGGAGACGCCGAAGTGTCGGCAGGCGTAGGCGACACTCCGCTCCGTTCCGCACCGTAAGAGGTTCTGTCGCCAGGTCACCTGCCTGGCTCGTTCGACTTTGTCCATGGGCCTCCACTGTAGCGGCAACGGCCGCGGCAGAAGAGAGCTCGACCTGTCACCCATGTCCCCGGACTTCACAAGACAGGAGGAGGCGGGGCCGCTCTGAGTGTCGGCCCGCCTGTGATCCCCAAAAGCCCGAGCCTGCTCCTAGTGTCGGATCTGCGACGAGATGTCGTTCAGCTCGTAGACCTCGCAGTTGCCGCGCTCGGGCTGCAGGCCGCCATCGGGGTTCGTGTTGCGGCGCACGACGCGCGTCGGGATCACCCACGGCTCGGCGAGGACCTCGGGATCTTCCACCGTGACGTCGTAGAGCAGCGCGTCGCCCTGGCGCGTGAACTTCTCGATGACGCGCATCTGATCTGAGTGAAAGAAGCCGCCGCGTCCGAGCCAGGTCGTGTCGACGAACGAGATCGAGTCGACCACCAGCGACTCGCCCTCCCACTTGCCGACGGCGTATCCCAGATACGTCGACTCGATCTTCTTCGGGTCGTGCTTGCGGCCGTCGGTCGGGATGACGCGGTACTCGCCGTATCCGCCGCCGGCGTCGCCGCCGAAGTAGAGGAAGGTCACGTCGCGATCGGTCTGGTAGATCCGCCGCGGCGGGCCTTCGCGTGGCACGCCGAGCGGCTGGCAGGTCATGACCGGGTCGTACTTGTTCGTCCACATGTCGAGCTCCTGGACTTTGTCCCAGTGCTGCGGCTTGTAGGTGGGCCGACCCAGGTTGCCGAACCGCGAGGGCGAGTAGAGCTCGAAGTCGTAGGTCTGATTGACCTGCCGATCACACTCCTCGTTCTGCGTCGGCGCGCAGCGGCGGCCGCCGCCAGTCATGTAGTTGCCAATCCAGTCGGTCCACGACCAGTTGCCCGTCAGGTCCGGATGCCCGCCCATGCGCGGCGTCGGCGCGTTCTTGTCGACCGGCGGCTCGGTCTTGGCCATCACGCCCGTCGGCAACTGGCCGGTTGGCTTGATCGCGGTCTTCACGCTGGGCGGCACCGGGGCGACGACGTAGATGTTCCCGGTCTCGGTCAGCTCGGTCGTGAGGTCGCGGACCACCACGCCGGCGCGGCGTTCCGTGATCTTGCCGGCGTAGAACACCTCGATCCTGTTCAGGGGGTTGTTCCAGTCCTTGTAGTCGCTGAAGGTGAACTCTTTCTTGGTCGTCCCCTGCGTGACGACGACGCGCTCGGTCATGTACTTGGCGTCGAGCGTCGCAGTCGCCGTGGCGCCCGGGACGCCCGGCAGCGGGAACGTCACGACCGCCTTGCCGCCCTCCCAGGCCACCGATGTCTGGCCCACCTTGGCGGCGCCATCGGCGAACAGCGTGCCTGGATTCGCGCCGAGCCAGAACGTGTCCGACGTCCCGGCGACGGCGGCCTTCGGCGCGCCTTGCGGACTGGCCCAGATGCGTACGAGGCGATCCTGGACGGTCGCCGGCATAGGCGTGACCTTGCCCTTGGTGCCGCCGATCTCGGCGCCAACCGTGTCCTCGTCCCACGCGTACAGACCGCTGACGACCTCGACGTTCGAGTAGGCCTGACCGTTGGCGCGCGTGCAGGTGTACTGAATGCGCTGACTGAACGTCTGGTAGTTGGTGCTCGCCCGGTACTTGGTGAGCGCGCACGGCTGGCCGTCGACCTGGATCGTGCCCTTGGCCTGATACTCGAGCGTCGCGACCATGTCGCGCTCGTCATGCCCCTTGAGCATCCCCTGGTTGCGCATCCAGTTGAACAGCACGGCCTTCAGATCCTTGGCGTCGGCGGCAGGCGTATAGGGTTCCGGTACGCGGCCCCCCTGGGCCCCGGCTGTAATCGTCCCGCCGAGCACGAGGACGGCGGCGAGCACGATCCTGACCCACTGAACCCGGTTTCGAACGTCCATCCCGTTCCTCCACGAATGATTGCCGGGCCGACCTGACGGTCGGCCTACGACTGCGCCCGACTCGAACGTCCCAGACCTCAGATTCGCGGGTCGAAGGATGCCAGCGCCGCCCGCTGTGGTCAAGGCGGATGTTCGGGCCCTGCAGGCCGCCCATGCTGCCAACCATCCGCCTCCGCGCAATCGGCTCACGCGCGCTACGGCGCGACGTCTCGCCGACGCCCGCCGGCGTAGGCGGACTACCGCGCCGCGAACGTGTCCAATGCGGCGAGCCACTGCGGTCCGGCTTCGAGCCGACGGCAGGCGTCACGAACGATCGGGCTCAGCGTCGACGCCAGCAGCAGACGCGCGACGACCGCCGCCCGCGACGAGATCAGCGTGCCGACGAGCGCTCGTTCCCGCGGACCGCGCGCGTTGGTCAGCGCGACGGCGCCTTCCCAGGCACTCTCGCGGGCGATCTGCAGAGAGAACCCACTCAACAGTTCATCGATCTGTCCGGCGCAGTCGTCCATCGACTTGAAGCCGGGCGCGTACAGCGCCGTCAGGCGTTGTGTCGCCCGCTCGGTGACCGACCCGAGCACCGCGTTCACCGCGGCATGGTCGCGATAGCGCGCCTCGCGGTCGGCGTCGATCGAGATCGACGCGAGCGCGAGCGCCAAGTCGTTGTTCACGTGGGCATTGACGCCGAGCAGCATGTCCTGCAGGACCAGGCCGTCGCGCCGTTGCGCGGTGTCGAAGCAAAGCCGCCACGCTTTGGGCACCGCGGGCAGGTTGCCGGCGGTGTAGTCGTCGAGCGCGGTCCGGTACAGGTTGGCGAACGCCACGGCGTAGCGGTGGACCCACTCGTTGTCCTCGAACGCGCCGGCGCGCACCCGGTCGCGCATCTCCGCCGAGACGATGCCGTAGAGGGTGAGGAAGACCGAGCGCCGGTCGGTGGCGGCGCGGAAGCCCTGTTCGAGGTGGCCGAACCCGTCGACGACATCGTCGAGGGTCTGAAAGGGTGTGCTCATCGCCAACGATCGTAGTCGCGATCGTCCGTCGTCTCCACGACGGCGTAGCGAGCGTCGACAAAGGCCCACCCGATTGGCGTCCGTGAAGCCAGCGCTCGCGAGCGATGATCCAAACGTAGGGCCGGCGGGTACGGCCTCGAGGTTAACTCAGCCGTGCTGGCGAGCCCGGCCGATATTCGTTGACAGCCCAGCGATAGCCCGGGTAGCGTCGCAGCGGTCATCGCAGCAGGGTGGCGTCGGCAGGTGCTCGATGATCGCCGCGCGTCCGCGATGAAATGAATCGACACCTCGTCTCACCACTGTCTGAGGACCTCGGCTGCCATGGCATCGCTGACCGTTCGCGTGTGTAACGCCCATCGTCAACCGCTCGACGAGAAGATCGACGTGCACGTGGTGTCGTCGCAGACGAACGCGACAGTCGGCTCCGTCCGCAACGTCTCCGGCCGCTCGGCGGTCAAGTTCGATTCGCTGCTCGAAGGCCAACCCTACATCGTCAAGGTGTTTCCCGTGCGCTATCGGCCGGTCGCGCAGTTCGTGCTGATTCGGCCCGGCGAGTCGCCGACGGTGCAGCTGTTCGCGCCGCTCGATCCCGAGCGGGCCGAGGCGACGTTCCCTGCCTACGAGGCCTTACCTGTCGATCTGACTCGGATTCTCGACGTGTCGCTGGTCGAAGGGGCGGAGGGCAGCGGGGCTGGGATGTACAAGAGCCTGAGCGACGCGCAGAAGGCCGGCCTGTTCAACCTGTTCGCGAAGATGAGCGCGTTCGGATTCGACGACCGCCGCACCGTGTGGAGCTTCGTCGAGCGGCTGTACCGGATCCGGGGGGATCGGGTGTTCGCCGACGTGCAGCCGGCGTTGCGCGACATGGTCAAGACCGCGCTCGCCACCGAGAAGTTTCGCGAGGTCGACGGCTCCCTGCACACGCCACCGCCGTCCTTCGTGTCCGCGGGCTCATTCAAGACGCCCGAGCACTTCGGCAACCTGCAACTCAGTTTTTTTGCATCCCAGGCCGAGCCGCTCGCCTTCAAGGTGGACGCGGACATCGACGATGCGGCGGGGCTGGGACATGCGTTCCAGGTGATCCGCAACTTCGCGACCCACGGCACGACCAATCCGTACGACATTCACCAGATTCTGGTCTTCCGGCAGGAAGTCACGCTGCCGTACACCCTCGCGTGATGGAGGGGGCCTCGAGCCCCGAGCACGTCATGACGATCACCACAACCAGTAGTACGGCTCCGGGCGTCGACCTGCGGGGGCGTATCGCGCAGAAGCGAGCCCAGCTCGAAACCTTTCTGGCGAGCGCGTTGCCGCGCAAGCGGCGTCTGTTGAACCTCACGATTGTCGCCGGCACGCTTGCCGCGGCGTTGACCGCGGCGCCCGCCGCCGGCGGCGCTTCGTTCACCGCATGGCTGACGAAGACGTTTGGCTTGTCGTCGCCAGCATGGCAGATTCTCTGCGGGGTGGCGTCGCTCTGTTCGATCACGGCGACGGTCGCCACGCAGCTGATGAAGTCGCAGCACGTCGAGGAGTACGTGACGCGGGCGCAAAGCTGTCGCGCCAAGCTGGAAGTGCTGGAGATCGGCCTGAGCACTGGTGAACTGGACTCTTCGCGCGCCGCGGGCGAGTTCATCCGCTGCGTCGAAGAAGCGTCGTTCCTTGAAAACCGTTAGTCGGGACGAACGGCCGCTGGCGTGTTAGTCGGGCGGTGTTTCCTCGCCAAGCCGGCGGCGCCGTTCCTGGCTCGGACGCACGTCGTCGCGTCGCTCGCGCCCGGAGCGGCGCTCGGTGATCAGCCGGTCGAGCGTCCATCCACCGAGAATCAGGCGCTGTTCGATCAGCGTGTGCTGCAAGAGGGCATCGTCCTCACCATCAACCGGCTGCGCACGCTCGTCGACGCCTGGGCCGTAGACGACGAGTTGCTGATCGTCGGCGACGATGCGAATCGATTCCTTGCCGCGGGTATATAACCAAGTCCATGTCTGCTCGGCCATCGGGTACTCAACAGAGTGCCGCGTTTGCCGGCCGAACGCGAAAGATTTCTTGCTGTCCGTCTATCCGATCGAAGCTGAGGAGGGTTAGTGGCGCCGACCGCGCGCCATGCGCCGAACTCAGGCTCGTGGGTTGGTGACGCTCCTGGATTCGCGCGGTCTGAGGGTTCCCGATGCGTAGATGTGCCTGTGTGGCAGTCGTTCTGGCCGCCTTGACCTGGTGGCATCCAGTGGCGGCGCAACGCGCCGATTCGATCCTCCATCTTGCCGCGACCACGGACCGCGACCTGCGGACGTGGGACGCGTATGTCACGAGTGAGTCGCGGGCGGGCGGCCTGCGCCTGCGCTCGACCGACCGCGACCCGAGCCTGCCCGGCCGCTCGATCGAGCGGTTTCAGCAGTATTACCGCGGCGTACGCGTGTGGGGCGGCGACGTCGTGCGCGACTCCGAATCCGGCGCGGCGCGGTCGATTTTCGGCGAGCTGACCTCGGATTTGTCGCTGTCGGTCGACCCGGCGCTCGACGTGGCGCGCGCGGCGATCCTGATCGCGGCGGGCAGTGACAACGCCGTGCTGCTCCGTCAGCCCGAACTTGTGGTTCTACCTGTCGACGGGACCTATCGGCTGGCATACACCGGTGTTCGCTCTGCTGCTGCGATGGACGTTCAGCGAGTGTTCGTCGACGCGATGACCGGCGCGGAGTTGCTTCGTTACTCCGAAATCCAGACGCAATCGGCGGTCGGCACCGGTCGGGGACTTGTCGGAGACGACAAGAAGGTCAGTACTTCCGCCGAAGGCGGCGTGTTCTACACCGACGACAGGTTACGGCCTCCGAGTCTTCGCACCTACGACATGCGCGGCAATATCGCGCGTACCGTCGCTATTCTCAACGGCGCCGCACCGTTGTTGGCGTCGGACCGTGCATCGGACGCCGACAACAACTGGACCGACGGGCAGGCTGTCGACGCCCACGTCTATATCGGTTGGACCTACGACTACTATTTCAAACGCCACGGTAGGCGAGGGCTCGACAACCGTGATCGGCCGATTCAGACGATGATCGACGCCGTCAGCCCGCAGCAAGCTGTAATCCTGCCGGACGTGCCCATCGACTTCGTCCTCAATGCGTTCTGGTGTGATACCTGCGGTCCGGGCGCCACCGGCGTGATGTTCTTCGGCAGCGGAATCCCGTCGACGTTCACGCTCGTGTCGTCCGGACAGACCGTGACCTCGTTTGCCGGATCGATCGACATCGCCGCGCATGAATTGACCCACGCGGTCACCTCGTCGTCTTCCAATCTGATCTACCTGAATGAATCCGGCGCCCTGAACGAAGCCTTTTCGGACATCATAGGGGCAAGTGTCGAGTTCTTCTTTCAGAGCCCGGGAACTGGGCTTGGCCGAGCGGACTATCTCCTCGGTGAAGACACGTACCGCGCGTCGCGCCCCGGTTCCATCAACGGAAGCCGTTCACTCGAGAATCCCGGCCTGTTCGGCCAGCCGGATCACTACTCGCGCCGGGTCCTTGGACCGGCGGACAACGGTGGCGTGCACACCAACTCTGGCATCGCCAACCACGCTTTCTACCTGGCCATCGAGGGCGGCACCAACCGGACCTCCGGTCTGACGGTGCAGGGCGTCGGTGCGGCGAATAGAGAGCAGATCGAGAAGGTGTTCTATCGCGCCTTCGTTTTCCTGATGAACTCGTCGGCCAACTTTGCCACGGCGCGCGCAGCGACCATTCAGGCGTCGCGCGATCTCTACGGCGCGGGTAGTGCCGCCGAACGTGCCGTGACCCAGGCGTGGACCGCGGTGGGGGTGCTGTGATGAAAACGCTATTGATGGTTGGTGCGGCCGTGGTGCTGTCGATCGGTCCCGCGGCGGCGCAGTCGAGTCCGCCGCCGCGAGCATTCGTCGTCGTGAACGGTCTGTATCAGATCAGCAAGACCGATTTCGATGCCACCCGGACGATTCGCGCGAACGCGGAGGATGGCCGCGTGGACACGACCTACGCGCTGAAGTCCGGCCCGGCCTTTGACGTTGCAGGTGGTGGCCGTATCTGGCGGCAGCTTTCCGTCGGTGTCGGCGTCACACGATTCTCGCGTTCGACCGCGGCCGAAGTGACCGCGACGATCCCGCACCCGTTCTTCTTCTCGCGGCCGCGAACGGTCACCGGCGAAGCGGACGACTTCGCGCGCGAGGAGCTTGCGGTACACGTGCAGGCCCGCCTCGCGGTGCCAATCTCGCGCCGGATGCAAGCGATGGTGTTTGGCGGGCCGTCGTTCTTCCAGGTCACGCAGGATCTCGCGACCGACGTGCACTACACCGAGAGCTATCCGTACGATACTGCCAGCTTCGCGGGCGTGGACTCGACCTCCGTCAAGAAGTCCGGTACCGGTTTCAACGTCGGGGCCGATGTCGCCTACTACTTCCTGAATAATGTCGGCGTCGGAGGAACCGTCCAGTTCTCGCGCGCGACGATCGATCTGCCCCTCGTCGGCGGGGATGACGTGTCGGTGAAGGCCGGTGGGACACAGGTGGGCGCAGGGTTGCGTTTGCGGTTCTGATACGGGGCGGGAGCGGGCCGACCCGAGGGGCGGCCCCTCCCGAGAGCGAGCTATACTCGACCCCGCGTTCAGCGGGGTCAATTTATGAGCACGTCAATACCATTCGCATTGTTCGCGGCAGCGGTTTTCGGCATGTCCGTCCCGGCGTCGGCGCAGGCGCTGCCGCAACCCGATCCGAAGAGCCCGCAATATCAATCGAAGGGCGAGCAGGCGCGCACCTACACGTTCCCTGGCAGCGGCGAGGCGATCGCCTATCAGCTCTACGTGCCGACGAAGTGGACGAAGGACGCCAAGCTGCCGCTCGTCGTCGTCACGCACGGCGCGAATCAACCGCCGACGGCGCCCTTCCAGCGTCCGATGGCGAATCCGACGCTTGCCAAGACCGCTGAAGAGCGCGGCTACATCGTCGCCGCGGTGACCGGGTATCACGCCAACGCGACCGGCGTCGGCGGCTGGAACGTGCCGTACCAGATGGTGCAGGTGCAGAACCCCAATCGCGGCGCTGCGGCTGGAGGCGGAGGACGCGCGCAGGGAGCGGGTCGTGGCCCGGCCGCACCGCCGCCGACGACCGAGGACTTTCAGCGGGCGGAGCAGGACGTCCTGTTCGTGACCGATCTGGTCGCTCGCGAGTACAACGTCGAGCCGAACCGCATCTACCTGATGGGCAATTCGTCCGGTGGCAGCGCCGTGTGGAGCTACGCCGCCAAATATCCCGAGCGCTGGGTGGCGATCGCGCCGAGCGCCGCGCCGCTCGAGGATTCGACGTTCCCCTACGACAGGCTGAAGAACGTGCCGGTCCTCGTCATCCACGGCGATATGGACACGACGATGGTGTTCGCGGCGAGCAAGGCGATGGTCGATCACGCCAAGGCCAAGGGGGTCGACGCGACCTGGCTGCCGGTGGTTGGCGGCGCGCATACCGACGCGTGGGCGCAGCCGGAAATCATCAAGCAGATTTTCGATTTCTTCGACGCCCATCGCGGCAAGTAGGACACCCGCCGATCGCGGGCCGCAAGGCTCGCCCCAGCACCGAAGACCGAAGACCGAAGACCGAGTGCCGTGTGTGCCACGGCGACTCGGCCCGTGGTTTGTCCATATCGGTGAACGTGATTTAGAATCCTGAACAGTGTTTAGTTCGTCATTCCCTCGAATACTGTTCAGTACAGACCTGTGGAGCGCCGATGGGACGCGTTGAGCGCCAGCTTCAGGCGCGCGAAGCGACCCGCCGCGCCATCCTGGATGCGGCCCGCGAGCTGTTCGTCGCCGACGGCTACGCCCAGGTGTCGATGCGGAACATCGCGACGAGGGTTGAATACAGTCCGGGCGCGATCTACGGCTACTTCCCTGGCAAGGACGACATCTTCTTCGCGCTCGCCGAAGAGGGGTTCCGCATACTCGAGGCGGCGCATGGCGACGCGTCGGAGAGCGACGACCCGCTCGACGACCTGCGCGCCACCGCTTGGCGGCTGTATGTCTTCAGCAAGGAGCAGCCGCAGTATTTCGCGTTGATGTTCCTGGACCGCCACGTGCCGCGCATCGGGCGCGAGTGCGAGCGGTTCGCGTTCTTGTCCCGCTTCAGGGACCGGATGTTCGCGCGTATCCGGCAGTGCATCGAGGATGGCCTGCTGCCGCCCGACGTCGATGCGCATGTCGCGTTGCGGCTGCTGTTCGCGCCGATCTTCGGCCTGGTGACGCTGGCCATGTCGCAGCGGCTGGCGCCCGGAGAAGACCCGGACCTGCTCGTTCACGCTGCCATCGAGACGATGCTCGCCGGGTTGCGGGCCGGCGGCGCCCGTGTCGCCGCTCGTCCAGCCTCCCATCCCGTCGCCAGTGATCGTCCCGTCGTTCAGGCCCAGCCTGCTTGAGGTGTGTCCGTTGATTTGCGTTCAGGGTTCTCGTCTCGTTCTCGTGGTCGGCCTGTCCGTCGCGGTTGCCGGCTGCGGCACCAATGCCACCGGCAAGACGCGTGAAGCGGCCGCGGCCGCGGCCGCGCCGATCCACATTCAGACCGCGCGTGCCACGGAACAGCGTCTGACGCGCTTCATCCGTGTCTCCGGCACGCTGGCGGCGCAAGAGCAAGCCGACGTCGCGGCGGAAATCGCCGGGCGAATCGTCGCGACACCGGTGGAGCGTGGCACCCGCGTCGGCGCCGGCGGCGATCTCGTGCGCATCGCGGCCACCGAAGTGCAGGCGCAGGCGCGGGAGGCCGAGGCCAACGCGGCGCAGATCGAGGCCCGTCTCGGGCAGCCGGAGGATCCCGCGTTCGACATCGAACGCGTTCCCGAAGTGGCCGCGGCGAAGGGGACATCGGACCTCGCGCAGGCCGACCTCGAACGCGCGCAAATGCTGTTCGACCGGAAGTTGATCTCCAGCGCCGAATTCGATCGCACGCGGGCGCAGGCCGACAACATGCGCCGCCAGTACGACAGCGCCCGCAACGGCGCGGCACAGCAGCGGCAGGCGCTGGCGGCCGCTCGCGCACGGGTGGCGCTGGCCGACAAGGCCGTGGCCGATACGGTCGTCCGCTCGCCGTTCGACGGTGTCGTCTCGCAGCGGCTCGTCTCGGTCGGCGACTACGTCATTCGCGGAACCAAGGTGGCGTCGGTGATGCGGATCAACCCGCTCCGGGTCGAACTCACGGTTCCGGCGCAATCGATCTCGGGCATCGCTGTCGGACGTGCCGTGTCGCTCGCCGTCGACGCCTATCCCGGCCGGACCTTCACCGGTGAGGTCCGCTATGTGTCGCCGGACGTGCGCGCCGACTCGCGGTCGCTGGTCGTGGAAGCGTTCGTCGCCAACCAGTCGGGCGAGCTCAAGCCCGGGCTCTTCGCCACCGCCGAAATCGAGGAGGCGGCACAGACGCCAGGGGTTCTCGTGCCTGCCGCCGCGGTCCGTACCATCGCCGGCACCACGCGTGTCTACGTCCTCGCCGGCGACCACGTCGAAGAGCGGATCGTCACCACCGGTCAAACGGTGGGCCAGTCGACAGAGATCACGAGCGGGGTCACGGCGGGAGACGTCGTGGCCATCAGCAACTTCGGTCAGCTCGCCGACGGCGTGAAGGTGGTGTCATGAAGCCGGCGGCCCGGCGAGGTTCTGTCGGAGAAGCTTCATGCAGGCATTAGCCGCGCTCTGTGTCCGGCGCCCGGTGTTCGCGTCGGTGCTCGTGTTGTCGCTGGTCGTCGTCGGCTTCTTTTCGTTCATCCAGCTTGGCGTCGACCGGCTGCCGAACGTCGACATCCCGACCATCACCGTGACGACCCGTCTGCCGGGCGCTGCGCCAGAACAAATCGAGAGCGAAGTCACCGACAAGGTCGAAGAAGCGGTCAATACCATCAGCGGAATCGATCAGCTCAGCTCGAACTCCGCCGAGGGCATTTCGCAGGTCGTCGTCACTTTCCGTCTCGACAAGAATGCCGATGTCGCGGCGCAGGAAGTGCGCGACCGCGTCAACCGCATCCTGCCGCTGCTGCCGCGCACGATCACGCAGCCGACGATCGAGAAGCAGGATCCCGACGCCGCGCCAATCCTCACGCTGGCGCTCACCGCGAACAAGCCGGTCCGCGAGATCACCGAGTACGCCGACAAGGTACTGCGCCGGCGGCTCGAGAGTGCGGACGGCGTTGGCCAGGTGCTGGTGCTCGGCGGGCGCAAGCGCCAGATCAACGTCTGGCTCGATGCCGAACGCCTGCGCGGGCAGAACCTCACGGTGAACGACGTGAGCCGCGCGCTCCAGACGCAGAACGTCGACGTTCCCGGCGGTCGTGTCGAACGAGGCGCCCAGACGCTGACGATGCGCACGCGCGGCCGCGTGGAGACGCCGGCCGAATTCAACGACATCGTGATTCGCGCGGTCGGCGGTCACCCGGTGCGCATCTCCGACGTCGCCGGTGTCGAGGACGGCATGGAGGACGCCACGACGATGGCGAGCCTCAACGGCGTGCCGACGGTGATGCTGCAGGTGCGGAAGCAATCGGGTACCAACACCGTGGAGGTCGTCCGCAACGTCAAGGAGCGGCTCGAGACGGTGCAAGCGACGATTCCCGCCGGCTACTCGGTCCGCCTCGTGCGCGATCAATCCGAGTTCATCGACGCGTCGATCAGCAGCCTGCAGGAACATCTGATCATCGGTTCGCTGCTCGCGTCGCTGGTCGTGCTGCTGTTCCTCGGCAATCTCCGATCGACGATCATCGCGGCCATTTCGATTCCAACCTCGATCGTCGCGACGTTCGGCCTCGTCTGGTACATGGGCTTCACGCTCAACATGCTGACGATGCTGGCGCTGACGCTCGCCGTCGGTATCGTCATCGACGATGCCATCGTCGTGCTCGAGAACATCTACCGGTTCATCGAAGAGAAGGAGATGCCGCCGATGCAGGCGGCGGTCGAGGCGACGCGTGAGATCGGGCTCGCGGTGTTGGCGACGACGATGTCGCTCGTGGCGATCTTCGTGCCGGTGGGCTTCATGAGCGGGATGGTCGGCCGCTTCATGAAAAGCTTCGGTCTGACGATGGCGTTTGCGGTGATGGTGTCGCTGCTCGTGAGCTTTACGCTGACGCCGATGATGAGCGCGCGCTGGCTGAAGGTGAAGCCGCGTTCGGAAGACGAGGCGCATCACCCGCACGACTCGAAGCACTCGGTGGTGTTCGGCCCGATCGATCGCGTGTATACGCGGATGCTGGAATGGGCGATGGGGCATCGCGCGCTCGTCGCCGTCGTCGCGGTGCTCGTGCTGTTCTCGAGCGTACCGCTCTTCCGCGTCGTCAACGTGAACTTCACGCCGACCGACGACACGTCGGAGATGGAAGTGAATCTGCGGGCCCCGGAAGGGACGAGTCTGGAAGCGACCGACGTGCTCGCCAACCGGATCGCCACGGCCGTCCGGCGGCTGCCTGAAGTGGACTACACGGTGGTGACCGTCGCGGGCGACGGGGCGGGGACGCTGAACAGCGCCAACCTGTACGTGAAGCTGAAGGGGCTCGATCAGCGGAGCCGCGACGTCTTCGCGCTGGTCGAGGACGTACGCAACAACGTGCTGCCGGCCACGGTTCCCGCTGGCGTGCGGACCTCGGTGGGCGCATCGGGCAGCATCGGCAGCGGCGGTGCTGGCGGCGATATCCAGTTCGTGATGCAGGGACCGGATCTGAAGCAGCTCGAGATTCAGAGTCAGAAACTGGTGGCGTTGTCGCGACAGATTCCCGGCCTCGTCGACGTCGATACCAACCTGAACGTCGGTCGGCCCGAGATGTCGGTGCATCTCGACCGGCCGAAGGCCGCCGATCTCGGCGTGCAGATGTCGGATGCGGCGGAAGCGCTGCGGCTGCTGGTCGGCGGCGACCAAGTGACGACCTACAACGAGAACGGCGAGCAGTACGAGGTGCACGTGCGCGCGGCATCGGGCGATCGCGGGTCGGATCAATCGCTGGGGCTGCTGCCGGTGCCGTCGGCGCAACTGGGGAGCGTGACGTTGAACAACGTTGCCACGTTCTCGCCCGACTCGGCGCCCACCGAGATTCGCCGCCTCAATCGGCAGCGGCAGGTCACCGTGGGAGCGAACATGCTGCCCGGCACATCGCAGGCCGGGGCACAGGCGAAGATGATGGACGCGTCGGCCCGCCTCGACCTCGGGTCCGACTACCAGATGGGATTCTCGGGCCGATCACGCGAACTGAACCGCACTGCGAGCGCATTTCTGACCGCGTTCGCGCTGTCGCTCATCTTCATGTATCTCGTGCTGGCAGCGCAGTTCGAGTCGTGGCTCCACCCGGTGACGATCCTGCTGTCGCTGCCGCTGACGCTGCCGTTCGCGCTGCTGTCGATCCTGATCTTCAACCAGTCGCTGAACATCTTCTCGGCGCTCGGCCTGCTCGTGCTGTTCGGCGTCGTCAAGAAGAACTCGATCCTGCAGATCGATCATGCCAACCAGCTGCGCGAGTCCGGGCTCAACGTGCACGACGCGGTGATTCGCGCCAGTCGCGATCGGCTGCGGCCGATCCTGATGACGACGCTGGCGTTCGTGGCCGGGATGATTCCGTTGGTGCTGACGAGCGGTGTGGGCTCGGCCACCAATCACGCGATCGGCTTCGTGGTGATCGGCGGTCAGACGTTCGTGCTGCTGCTCACACTCATCGTCACGCCGGTGGCGTACACACTGTTCGACGAGTTGAGCGAGAAGCGGCCGCTCGCGCGCGGGTTCGGCTGGTTCCGTTCGAAAGCGGCGCAGCCGGTCACGCCGCTGTAGACCGCGCCCCGTAACGGGGCGCCCGACGGGCGAGCGGCCGAGACCATCAGCCGGTCCCGGGGCCGACCATCAGGTCGGTCCCTTCACCACGCGACACGCGATCATGACGAGGAATTCAGAAAACCTTCAGGATTGAGCCCGGCGGGGCGAGGCTACGATGGCGTGCCGGCTGGCGGCGCCGCGTCTCTGCAATGGCGCCGTCGTCGAGCCCATTCTTCGAGGTGCGACATGCGGATGCGCAGCATCATCTTCGGGTCTTTCGTTCTGATTGGCGTGGTTTCTCTCCTTGGTGCACAGATCGCGCATGCGCAGGCACCGGCGCCGGCTGCGGCCAAGCCAGCGGCTGGCGCAAAGCCGGCAGCTGCCGCGGCACCCGCGCGGTATCGGGTACAGAGCGACATGGCGCAACTCATGCGCGGTGTCCTGTTTCCCAACTCGAACGTCATCTTTGCTGCCCAGAACGACGAGTTCGCGAAGACCAAGCCGGACGCCGACCCTTCGCTCTCGACCAACCCGATCAGCAGCATCTACGGCGGATGGATGGCGGCGGAGAACAGCGCGCTGGCGCTGGCGGAGTCGGCCAACCTTCTGCTGATTCCCGGGCGAGTCTGTTCGAACGGCAAGCCGGCGCCGATTCAGAACGCCGACTGGCAGAAATACGTACAGGGTTTACGCGATGCGGGGATGTCGGCCTACAAAGCGGCCAAGTCCAAGAATCAGGACGCGTTCCTCGACGTCAGCGACCAGATGACCACGGCCTGCGCGAACTGCCACGAGGTGTATCGGGAGAAGAGCGAAAAGCAGGGCGGCCTTGCGGCCCGCTGCACGAAGTAGCGAACTAGCCCGTACGCCCCAGTCATCAGGAGGCCGTCCGCGAGTGGCTGGAACAAATCTGGCTTGAGTGTGAGTTCGCATGGCTCACCTGACCTTTGCCGAGCTCATCACTCATGGCGTTCCAGTCTCTCCCTCGGAAGCCGCAGCCCTGACCTTGGCGGTCGCGCGCGTGTTCGACGGCGAGCCGGCGAGTGCGACCGCGCCGTTCCTCATGCCCGACGCGACCTGCATCATTCTCAGCAGCTCGGGTCACGTGTCGCTGGTCGACGAAGATCACGGTGCGGCCGTCGAACAGACGGTGGGCCTGGCGCTCCTGTTGCGACAACTGCTGCGGCTCGACGACAGCCAGCGCACGTCGGCCGAGGCAATCCCGGGCGGGATGCTCGTGCTCCTCGCGCGCAGTCTCGGCGAGATGGATCTGCCGCCGGTGCGCGGGGAGGAATTCCGCAAGTCGCTCGAACGGTTCGCCTTCACGGAGTCAACCGTGCTCGCCTCGGTGTTTTGGCGCGCGGCGCGGATGACACCCGGCCTGCGGCAGCCCGCGCGTCGCGAGCGGGTGGCGTCGCCGCCCGCGGCGAAGCCTGAGGACCGTCGGCAGCGCGGGCCGTCTCGCGCGGATCTTCGCCGTTCGCTTCGTGAGGTCGAGCGCCAGCTGTTCGAGATCCGGCGAGCAGATGCGTCGGCTGCGCCGGCCAAGGCCGCCACACTGCCGGCGACCTCGGGGCCGGCGCCCGCGCGCCGACTATCCCCACCGCTGGTGCTCCGTGTGGCTGTCGCCGCGCTGGTGCTGATGGCAGCGCTTGCGGCAGGCGCGGCGATTGGCGGCGTACGGGGCAACACGTCACCGTCGCTGGCGGAAATCGCGCCGTCATCGGCTGCGCCGGCAGGTGACGGAGTGAATGGGGGCGACCGCGCCGATCCTGCCGCCGATCGTCATCTGACCGCTGACGACGGCCGTCCGGCGTCGACGCCGGTCACGTCGGTTGATACGCGTGCGGTTCAACGGGTCCGTGCACGCGACGCACGCAACGAGACCTCGCGCCGGCCCTCGCACGCGGGGCAGATCAAGTCCAAACGCCCGGCACCGGCATCCTTCCCGGGCGGCGCCCGTTCGATCCCCTTTGCGGTTCCGGCCGCTTGACCGACCCGTCGTCAGGATAGTCGCGCATTCGTCGCCTCGGATTTCTCCTGAGCGACCGGCGACGAACACGACACGCCGGGTTCAGCCCGCTCAGACCCGAATCCATCTGACGCTCTCGTGTCAGGCGGGACTCGGCGTGGGCGCCAGCCCTGTCGTCTGGACCTCGAGGGAACGGCGTCCCACCGTCAGGAACGACATCCCCGCAATCAGGCACAGGCCACCGGCGATCCAGAACGCGAGCTGGTAGTTGCCGAGGGCCGTCCGGATGGCGCCGGCGCCGAACGCGGCCATCGATGCGCCCAGTTGATGACAGGCGCCAATCCAGCCGTAGATCACCCCGGTATTCTCGCGGCCGAATACTTCGCTGGTCAGCCGCACCGTGGGTGGCACCGTCGCCACCCAGTCGAGACCGTAGAACATCGCGAACCAGGCGAGCCCGTGGGCGCCGCCATCGAGTGTGAACGGCAGGTAGAGCAGCGAGATCCCGCGCAGGGTGTAATAAGCGAACAGCAGGCGACGGCTCGAATAGCGATCGGTCAGCCAGCCCGAGGCCGTGGTGCCGACGATGTCGAAGATGCCCATCATGGCGAGCAGGCCGGCCGTCCGCGTTTCTGGGATGCCGTAGTCGTGACACGCGGCAATCAGATGCGTGCCGATGAGGCCATTGGTGCTGGCGCCGCAGACGAAGAACGTGCCGCCAAGCACCCAGAAGGCTGGTGTCCGCAGCGCCCATCGCAGCGCCTCGAGCGGTGCCAGCGCGGGCGGCCGGACGATCGGCCCGTCTTCGGGCCGACGGCCGTAGGGCAGCAGTCCCATGTCTTCCGGCCGATCGCGCATGAACACGAGCACGATCGCGAAGACCACCAGTGCGGCGCCGGCGACAAGGACTGCCGCTGCGCGCCAGCCCCGCTGCTCGACGAGCCGTGCCAGGAGCGGCAGGAAGACCAACTGGCCGGTAGCGTTGGCCGCTGACAATGCGCCAATGACCAGGCCGCGCCGTTCCTCGAACCAGCGGTTGGCGACGATGGCGGACAGCACCAGCGACGTGACGCCGGTGCCGGTACCGACCAGGACGCCCCAGAGCAGTGTCAGCTGCCACTGATTCCGCATCTGCGTCGTCAACGCAACGGAGACGGCGAGCAGTGCGAGTGCGGCGAGGACAACCCGCCGCAGCCCCCAGCGGTCCATCACGGATGCGGCGAAGGGACCGATCAGTCCGAACAGCGCGATGTTGATCGCCACGGCACCGGAGATGACCGCGCGATTCCAGCCGAACTCGGTTTCAAGCGCCACCATCAGCACGCCAGGCGTGGCGCGTACGCCGGCGGTCACGATCAGGACGATGAATGTGACGAGCGCGACGATCCAGGCGTAGTGCAGTCGGCGGTTCATGGCCTTTCGTCCTGTCCCGGTTCCATCCGCTCGAAGCGGCGCTCTTCACCGGGGCGACGGTCCGAGGGCATGGCGTCCATCCACGCCGGATACTCCGGCGTCAGCCGACTGACCGCATCGAGCTCGGCGAGCTCGTCAGCCGACAGAGTGATATCGACCGACTCGAGGTTGTCCTCGAGTTGATCAGGGCGGCGTACCCCGATGATCACGCTGGTGACGACCGGCTGCGCCAGCAGCCACGCCAGCGCGACCTGCGGGATGCTGGCGCCGCGTCCCAGCGCAATGCCGGTCAGCGTGTCGATGACGGCGTAGGCGCGCTCCTTGTTGATCGGTGGGAAGTCGAACGAAGCCCGGCGGGCGGTCGAGTCGGCGTTGCTCCGTGTGAACCTGCCGGAGAGGAATCCGCCGGCGAGCGGGCTCCACACCAGCAAGCCCAGACCCTGGTCCTTCAGCAGCGGCACGATCTCACGTTCGAGGTCGCGGCCCGCGAGCGAGTAGTAGGACTGCGTGCACTTGAACGCCGACAGCCCCTGCGCCCGCGAGATGCCGAGCGCTTTCATGATCTGCCACGCCACCAGGTTCGAGCAGCCGATGTAGCGAACCTTGCCGGCACGCACCAGATCGTCGAGCGCGCGCAGCGTGTCCTCGATGTTCGTCAGCGGGTCCTGGCGATGAATCTGATAGAGGTCGATGTAGTCGGTGCCGAGGCGCTTCAGGCTCGCGTCGACGGCGTCGACGATGTGGACGCGCGAGAGCCCCACCTGATTGGCGCCTGGCCCCATGCGGCCGCGCACCTTCGTCGCGAGGACCACGTTATGCCGGCGTCCGGCGAGCGCCTTGCCCACCATGATTTCCGATTCGCCCGTCGCGTAGACGTCGGCGGTGTCGATGAAGTTGATGCCGGCGTCGATCGCCCGTGCGACGATGCCATCGGCGGCCGTCTGATCGAGGCTGCCGAGTACTTCCCACATCTGGCCGCGGCCGCCGAACGTCATCGCGCCCAGGCACAGCTCCGAGACGAAGACCCCCGTGTCACCCAGCACTCGATACTTCACGCATCCTCCCGAGGACCCGCCGTGCGGGCAGGCCGTATCGAGTATGGTATGCGAATGAAGATCGAGTCGGGACGATGAGCGTGACGCGCGTCTATCTGGCCCGTCACGGGGCCACACAGCTCACCGCGGAGGCGCGGTTCTCGGGCAGCGTCGGGGTCGAGTTGTCGGAGGAAGGGCGCTGGCAGGCGGCACAGCTCGGCGACCGCTTGCGCCGCGAAGGGATCACCGCGGCCTACTCCAGCCCGATGTCACGCGCGGCCGACACCGCGAAGATCATTGCCGAACCGTGTGAGCTGTCGCCGGAGGTGCGCGACGGCCTGCGCGAGATCTCGCACGGCCACTGGGAAGGGCTTACGCGCAGCGAAGTCGAGGCGCAATTCGGCAACGAGTACGCGCAGTGGGAGGAGGACCCCTTCACCTTCGCGCCGCACGGCGGCGAATCGGGCGTGGCGGTGTTGGCGCGCGCCCTCCCCGCGCTGCGCGACATCGTCACCGCGCACGTCGGTGAGCGTGTGCTGGTGGTGTCGCACAAAGCGACCATCAGGCTCCTCCTGAGCAGCCTGCTCGGCGTCGACGCCCGCGGCTATCGCGACCGGCTCGATCAGGCCCCCGCCTGCTTGAACGTGCTCGACTTCAGGGATCCCGTCCGCGCGCGGTTGATGCTGTTCAACGACACGTCGCACTATTCGAGTCGGCCCCGCACCGCCACAGAGAGTCTGTCGAAGTGGTGGGACGGGGGAATCGCGAAATAGGTCGGTTGGTGGATAGCGGGTGGTGGATAGCAGGTCACAACGACGACGACCGTCTGCTACTACCGACCATCCACGACCCACCATCCAGCACCAACTCCAATGTCCAACTACGTCGCAGAAGCAATCGGCATGGCGGTCCTCATCCTGTTCGGCGAGGGTGTCGTCGCCAACGTTCTCCTGGCGCGCTCGAAGGGTGAGAACAGCGGCTGGATCGTCATCACCTTCGGCTGGGCGGTTGCGGTGATGACCGCGGTCTACGCTGTTGGCCGGTTGAGTGGCGCGCATCTCAACCCCGCCGTCACCGTCGCGCTCGCGTCGATTGGCGCCTTCCCGTGGGCGGATGTGCCGGGCTACATCGCCGCGCAGATGGCGGGCGCGATGATCGGGGCCGTCCTCGTGTGGTTGGTTTACCTGCCGCACTGGGCGGTGACACCGAGTTCCAGTCTGAAGCTGGCGGTGTTTTGCACGGCGCCGGCGATCAATAAGCCTCTCGCCAATCTGCTCACGGAGACGCTCGCCACGGCGGCATTCGTCTTCGCGCTGCTGGGCATCGCCGCCAATGCGCAGATGCTCACGCGCCCGGGCGATATCGACCTGTCGGTGGTCTTCAGCAGTGGGTTGCAGCCGCTGCTCGTCGGCGCCCTGGTGCTCGGCGTCGGTCTGTCATTGGGCGGACCGACCGGCTACGCGATCAATCCGGCACGCGACCTGGGACCGCGCCTCGCACACTTCCTGCTGCCGATTGCGGGGAAGGGACCGTCGGACTGGGCCTACGCGTGGGTGCCGGTGGTGGGACCGATGTTCGGCGGCGTCATCGGCGCGCAGTTGTTCAAAGCCTTTGGATTTTGATGTCACATCGTGTCGAGGAACTGGACGCCAGGGTTCTTGTCGATTGTGTACTTCAGCACCCACTCCGACTCGAACACCAGCGCGCGGCGGTTCTGACGGTCGACGGCATCGATGACGCCTGTCGTCGGCAGGTTCAGTGTCGCGCCCTCCTCGAGGATCGGCCAGCGCGCGGCGACGTGCTGCAGGCGATCCACGGTAGACGCAATGCCGTACTCGGACGCCATGCGCGCTTCGATCACGTCGAGCTGCAGGCTGCCAATCACGCCGATGATCGGATGCCGCGTGCCGTGAATCGGCATGAACACCTGGAGCAACCCTTCTTCCGCGAGCTGCAGCACGGCTTCGTCGAAACGTTTGTGACGAATCTCGCCCGGCCGGAGATACGCGAACTGCTCGGGCGGAAACTGCGGGATGCGCGGAAACTCCAGTGCCTTGCCCGAGTAGAGCGTGTCGCCAATCGCCATGCGTCCCGGGTTGACAATGCCGACGACGTCGCCGGGGAAGGCTTCGGGAACCGTCTCGCGGTCGCGGCCGAAGAAGCGGTAGACGCGCGACAGGCGCAGCTCCGTCCCGAGACGCGCATTGACGACCGGCATGTCCTTCGCCAACCGTCCTGAGCACACCCGTACGAACGCCACGCGGTCCCGATGGCGCGGGTTCATGTTCGCCTGAATCTTGAAGACGAAGCCGGAGAAGTTGTTGTCGGTCGGCTCGACGACCCCGGCGCTCGAGGGCCGCGATCCGGGTGGGGGCGCCAGCGTCAGCAGCGCATGCAGAAATGGCTCGACGCCGAAGTCGTTGAGCGCGCTGCCAAAGAACACCGGCGTCTGCATCGCGTGACGATACTCTTCGGGGTCGAACCGCGTGCCGGCGCCGTTGATGATGTCGACCGCTTCGATCAGCTCGCGCTGCCGCCGTTCACCAACCAGCTCCTCGACCTCGGGATCGTCCGGCGACGCGACCGCCACCGGCGCCATCCGTCGTCCGCGCTTCTGCCGCTCGTAGAACAGCACGGTATTGGCTTCGAGGTCGTAGACGCCGCGAAAGTCCGGCCCGTCGCCAAGCGGCCAGTTCCGCGGCGCGGCCGAGATGCCGAGGACGCGCTCGATTTGGTCGAGGAGCTCGAACGGATCGCGGGCCGGCTGATCGAGCTTGTTGATGAAGGTCAGCACCGGGAGCCCGCGCGCCTTCGTCACCTCGAACAGCTTCAGCGTCTGCGGCTCGACGCCCTTGGCCGCGTCGAGCACCATGACCACGCTGTCGACGGCGAGCAGCGTGCGATAGGTGTCTTCGCTGAAGTCCTGGTGGCCCGGCGTGTCGAGCAACGTGACGTGATGGCCGTCGAGCTCGAACTCGAGGGCGGCGGCGCTGATCGAGATGCCGCGCTGCTGTTCCATCTCCATCCAGTCGGACACCGCGTGTCGCTGGGTCTTGCTGCCGCGGACGGCGCCCGCCAGATCGATCGCCCCGGCATAGAGCAGCAGTTTCTCGGTCAGCGTGGTCTTGCCGGCGTCGGGGTGCGAGATGATCGCGAACGTACGGCGGCGCCCGATCTCGTGCGCCAGCACGTCTCCGACAACGGCAGATTCATCGAACGATGGAGGCATGGGGATCCGCGGGAAAGAGACCCGGACTCGGTGGCCTGTTACGGTGTGACGTCAACCTACGATTCTAAACGATCGGCTGCCGGCTCGACGGCGGACCTGAAGGTCGCTACGGCGTCGGCACGACACGCCTGGCGACGCCGGTGGCCACGCCGGAGTCGTCGGTCGACAGCAGCGTGATCTGGTCTCCTTCGACCTGCGCCTGGAATCTGATGGTCGCCGGCCCGCTGGCGAACTGCGGGACGTGGGTCGTGGCGAACGTCAGCGCCCGCCCTTCGAGCACAGCGTCGTGGATGGGACCGTCGCCGGTCGGGTACTCCACAACCCCCGCCACCTTGTCACCGAGCTGTTGCAGGCGGAGGCGAATGCGGAACGCCGGCTGTCCGGACTTCTGCATCTGCGCGATCCACTCGCCTGCGATCTGTGGCGTCGTGACCGGCGCGGTCGCGGGCGCGGTCGTGGTCGTCGGGCGCAGCGTGAGATACGTGATCACGCCGAGCATGGCGACCAGGATTGCCGCGGCGACCACCCCGCCGCGCCTGCTGGGAGCCGCCGCGACGACCGGTGAGGCGTCGGCCAAGCCGATCTGCCCGCGAAGCGCGTCTTCGAGCGCGTCGACGTCGGCCGCGAATTTCTCGTCGCGGACCTCGATCGCCTGGCGCCGCCCGAGCTCGGCGAGCTCGATCGGCAGGTCGGCGATGTCCGGCATACGCGCGCCGCCGACGAGCACCGGGATCACCGTCACCCCGCGCCTGAGCGCCGCCGAAATCTCGTGGCGCACGAAGTCGTCCTCCAGCTGCGCCCGCTGCTTCACCATCTCCAGCCACCGCGGACCGATGACGGCGACGACGCCATCGCACGTGGCGATGGTGTCCTCGATCGAGCGGACGAAATTCTGGCCAGGGTGGATGTCCTGGATGTCCATGAACACGCGGTCGTCGCCAAAGCGGGCGCTCAGGCGATCGCAGAGCCGGCCGGCATGTCCGCTGCTGTCTTCGCGCCGGTAGCTGATGAAGATGCTGGCCATATCGTCGAGACGCGGCTATGGTTTCGGCACGCGCAGCGTGGCGCTGATCATCGCGCTGCCGCTGACCCCGTAGATCAGCACGAGCGGATGCAGGAGCGCCGGGCCGAGCTGCAGGGCACCGCCCCAGAGCGCGCTCTCGACCCGCCCCATCTGAAAGGCGACGCCGAGGAGTGCGACGATGACGATGCTCGTGGGGATCGGCGTGCCCTCGAAGTATTTCACTTTCCCGGTCTCGGTGTCGGCAAGGTCGGCGGCGGTCACGTTGAAGCGCGCCAGACGGCTGACGCCGCAGACGACGAAATAGGTGAGGACCAGCATGTCCCACCCGCCGCGCAGTCCGAGGGTGAAGCCGAGCACCGCCGGTGCCACACCGAATGAGATCACGTCCGACAGGGAGTCCAGATCGGCGCCGAGCACGGACTGACGCCTGCGGTTGATGCGCGCCACGTAGCCGTCGAGCACGTCGCACACGAGCGCAAGCGGCAGCAGGAAGAACGCGATCCACATGAATCGCGCGCTGCCGGTCGCCAGGTAATCGAGGCACAGGAAGATGGCGATCGTGCCGCAGCTGGCGTTCCCGAGCGTCAACGCGTCAGCGGCCGTGTACGACCGCAGCATCGAGAGATGTCGGCGATGAGGGCTCATGAGACTGGCGGTGGCTCCGGAGTGATGACGATGAGTGACAGATCGCGATTGTCGATGGCCACGTTCCCGCGGATGTCGGCGGCCCAGATGCGCAGTCGATACTCGCCCGGCGGCAGGAGCGTTGTGTCCCACATGTCGGTCGAGGGGATGCCGTCTTTCAACCGGTTGGTGACAATGTAGAGGAACTGCGTGCGGCGGCGGCCATAAAACGGGATGCCGCTGCCGTGCGCGTAGAGGATGGCTGCTGCACCGGGTCCTTGCGGCAGGCGGTCGAAGCGGATGGTGTGACGGACCTCGGCGAAGCCCGGCGCCGGCGCGCCGTCGCGGGTCAGCACTTGATACCCGAGGTCGTACAGACCGAGGCGACGTTCCGGCCGATTGCCGTTCGACTGATCCCACGCGTCGACCACCACTTGCACGCGTCCCGACACCACGAGCTTGCCGCGTTCCCGCGTCGTGATCGGCTGTCCGGCTTCGTCGTAGAGATGAATGCCGCCGCGTGGAATCGTCGGCGCGACGGTATCTTCGAACTGCACGAGGTCGAAGCGCAGCGGGTTCAGTTCTTCTCCCGGCCAGCCGACCTGCAGGTGGACGTGGTTGAACGGATTCACCGTGGCGATGGCCTCGCCGGCGGCGAAGTGGGCGCCGCGCTTGGCTCTCACCGCGCTCAACTTCCCGTCGTCCCCGTACGCCGAGACGAAACGCGGGTCGCCGAACAGCGTGCGTTTGCCTTCGCGGCCGACGCGCACGTGGATGTAGGTGAGCGAGCCGATGCGCAGCCACTCGTTGAGCGTGCCGAACGACTCGCTGGCGATGGGCGACGACACCACGCCGTCGCGGATGGCGTGGACCAGCGTGCCTTCCTCGATGCGCACGTCGACCCCCGCATGAAAGCGGCCGTTGCCTTCCGTCCCGCGCGCCTCGCCGATGGTGCCGGCGACCTCATGCGGGCCCTCGAACGGTGCCACCGGCCAGAGCAGGGGCGTCAGTCCGAATGTCGTGGCATCGAAGGCTGGATGGACGAGCGGCGGTGGCGGCAGGTGGGCGTCCGGTTGTGACAGCGCGGCGATGCGCCGAACGAGGGCGTTGCCGGCGTCCGCCACCACGAGATGTCCCGGGCGCGCGACGGCGATGGCGGTGGGATTGCGGAAGCGCGCGTCGATGCCGGGGCCATCGTGGAATCCCGCCGACGATCCGGCGAGCGTGCGCGCCTGCCCGTCACTCGAGACGGCGACGATGCGGCCGCGCTCGTCGGTGACGTAGAGATCGTTCGTCGAACCGACGGCGATGCCGACCGGGCGGAGGAGCGGCTCGGCGAGCGACCACGATGGCGTCGAGACCGTGCCGTCCTCGTCGATCGTGCGGACGTGACCGTTGCCGGTGTCGGCGACGAGGACGCGGCCGTGCGAGTCGACGGCCACGCCCGACGGCGTGTGGAACCGCGCGTCCGATCCAGGGCCATCGAGATTGCCCATGGTCGATCCAGCGAGCGTGCGGACGGTGCCGTCGCGGTCGATCGTGCGGATCCGGTCGTTGTAGGTGTCGGCGACGACGATCCGTCCGCGCTCGTCGACGGCGATGCCGATCGGCCCATTGAAGCGGGCGGTGGCGGCTGGTCCGTCCTGATCGCCGGCAGTGCCATCACCGGCAAGCGTGGAGACGAGGCCGTCGGGCGTGATGCGGCGAATGGCGTTGTTGCCCGTGTCGGCGACGTAGAGGGTGCCGCCGCGATCGATCGCCAGCCCGGAGGGTGTGTTGAACTGCGCGACGGTGCCCGGGCCATTGACGAAGCCAGGCGCGCCGCCCGCCACCGTCGTGACGTCGCCAGCGGGTGAGATGCGGCGGATGCGATCCGCGTTGGCGCCATCGGCGACGAACACCGTACCGTCGGGCGCGACGGCGACCCCGAAGGGATCGGAGAATCGGGCGTGGAGGGCGTCGCCGTCGCGCGTTCCGAGGACACCAGTGCCGGCGAGCACCGCGACCCGTGCGCTCCAGTGTGCCTCGAGCGGAAGAACGGGCCGCGGCTGTCCGCTCCACCACCAGAACGTGGCGAACACGCCCGCGGCCACCGCAACCGTGACGAGGACGATTGCCGCGACGATCGCGACGGCCTTCGACCGTCGTGGCGCAGGCGAATCAGCGGCGCGCATTGGCGCTCTCTAGTGTGACGGATCGCGTCAGGCAGAGGTAGCGCTGACGCGAATGCACAATTCAAAACGCAACATGCCAACGAAGAACTGGGCGCAGGCCATCGCCGAGTGGCCCGTGCAGCGGCGGCCTCAGCCTCCGATATGCGCTGGCGGCGGTTACGGGCGGCGCTGGATCAGCTCGACAAGGTTACCCGCCGGGTCGATGGCGATGGCGATGACCACTCCGGTGTTGCCGTATGGCTTCGGTTCGCTGGACATCGTGCCGCCGGCGGCTTTCACGGCCTTGGTCGTTGCCACCGCGTCGGTGACGGTGAAGATCAAGTGGGGGACCGGATCCTTGATGGCGTCGGAGTCGCTGTGCATCAGGACGACCCGTAGGCCCTTGTTGGCTTTGGCGGCGTCGACGGTGTCACCGAAGTTCAGGAACAGCTCGGGGCCTGATGCGGTGTCGAGCCGGCTGACTTCCTGCAGCCCGAACGCAGCCTGGTAGAACTTGGCCAGGGCAACGACGTCCTTCGCGCCGACGCGGAAGGAGTTGAGCGAAATCTCTGCGGTGGCGGCCGTGCTGAACAGCAGGGCGGCGCACGCGCCGAGCGCGATGCGGGCGAGTCGGGTCATGACGTCTCCTCGAGGCCGGATGGTGTTGGGCAATGGCGGACGGATGATAGCGCGTCGGCGCGCTTATTACCCGATCGCGCGAGATGGCGGGGTCAATGCCGGGGCGTATACTGCGACCGGCTTGCCCGGGCGGCGATTCTCGCGCCGCGCCACGGCGTCGCGGATAGTGATTGACGGCCCGGCGGTGTCGTTCATCTCGTAGGAGTTGTTCATGACCAGTCATTCTCCGTCGGACCGCACGCGATCGGTGCGTACGGCCCTCGTCGTTGCCGGCTGCCTTGCGGTGACGTTCGTCTCGCTGAGTGCGGGGCAGGTGCGCCTGCCGCTGCCGGAACCAGGAAAGGCGGCCCCGAATCCCGGCCGCGTCGTGCCGAAGCCGGACGGCGCGCAGCCGAAGGCACCCGCCGGGTTTGCCGTCAGCATCTACGCCGACGATCTACCTGGCGCGCGGACGATGGCGTTCGCGCCGAACGGCGATCTGTTCGTGGCGCAGAGCGCGCAGAACGCCATCACCATCCTGCGCGACACCAACAAGGACGGCGCGCCCGACAGTCGCATGGTCTACGCCCAAGGGCCGACGCCGATCGGGCGGCAGGGCGGCGGTCCGCCGCCGGTGACGCCGGGTGCGCCGTGCGTTGCGACGGGCGCGACCGGTGGTCGCCAGCCGTTCGGGATGGCCTTCCAGGGCGGGTTCTTCTACGTCGGCTACAACGACTGCGTCGCGCGCTACAAGTACACGGCTGGCGACGTGAAGCCGCAGGGCGCGGCGGAGAAGCTGTTCGACCTGCCAGCGGGCGGGCACTACACGCGCAACGTGATCTTCCGGCGCGACGGTCGCAAGATGTACGTGGCGGTCGGCTCGCAGTCCAATAACGACGATGGGGAGGATCCGCGGCGGGCAGCGATCAACGAATACAACCCCGATGGCTCTGGGCATCGCGTGTTTGCGTCGGGCATCCGCAACCCCGTGGGCCTTGCCTGGCAGCCCGGCACCGACATCCTGTGGACCGCGGTGAACGAGCGCGACAACCTCGGCGACGACCTGGTGCCTGACTATGCGACCTCGGTGAAGGACGGCGCGTTCTACGGCTGGCCGTACTCTTACATCGGGCAGACTTACGACCCGAAGCACGTCGGCAAGATGCCGGACCTGGTTAAGCGCGCCACCGTGCCGGATGTCCTCATCCAGGCTCACTCCGCCGCGCTCGGCATCACCTTCTACACCGGGAACCAGTTCCCGCAGCGCTTCCGCAATGGCGCGTTCATCGCGCTGCACGGCTCGTGGAACCGGTCGACGACGTCGGGCGTGAAGGTGGTGTTCGTCCCGTTCCAGAACGGCAAGCCGGGGCCGGTCGAGGACTTCCTCACCGGCTTCGTCGTGAACGAGACGGAAAACGCGAAGTGGGGCCGCCCGGTCGCGGTGACCGTGACGAGCGACGGCTCGCTGCTCGTGTCAGACGACGGCAGCAACAAGATCTGGAAAGTCAGCTACTCGGCCAAGTAGGCCTCTCGACTGCCGGCAGGGGCCGACCGTCCGGTCGGCCGCTGTTCTTGGACGTCCCTGAAGGGCGGCCTTCACGGCCCGAATGTGCAACCGGCCGCCGCCCGCGCGGTCAGGCATCTCGACTCCGCTCGCGGCGCGGCACGCCCGCCCAGATCGATCGCTCTGCCTTCCACGCACTGCCTTCCACGCTCTGCCTTGCACGCTCTGCCTTGCACGCTCTGCCGGCGCGCTGGCGACCGCGTCGGATGCTGCGCGAGTCCATGACGGTAGGTCGAGTGCCGAGCGGCGTGGCGGACCCGAACCCGGACCCGGGTTGGAGCGACCCGTCAACGGCCGAGGCTGCCACTGGGCGTCACGCGCGCTTATAATTGCGGCGCCGCCGGCGCCAGGTTCGGCATCGGCGCATTGCGGCACCGGCGTCATATCAGGTCTCTGATGAAAGAAGGATCGATGAAACGAGTAGCGTGCTTTCTTGTGCTCGGCGGCGTCATCGCCGCCCTCGCGCGGCCGTCGGCGATTGTTCCCGAGCAGGTGCGCATCGATACGGGCCTCCTCTCCGGCACGGTGAGCGCCAGTCATCCGTCCGTCCGCATCTTCAAGGGCATTCCCTACGCGGCGCCGCCGCTCGGCGAGAACCGGTGGCGCGCGCCACAGCCCGCGGCGAAGTGGGACGGTGTTCGCAAGGCCGATGCGTTCGGTGCGCCATGCACGCCTGGCGGCAATGCCGGACGTGGCGGTGGCGGTGGTGGTCGCGCGGCGGCGCCAGGCGGCGCGGCTCCCGCTCCAGCGCCTGCCGCGGCCCCCGCACGTGAACCGGCGCGCAGCGAAGACTGTCTCTTTGCGAACGTCTGGACCAGCGCGGAGAACGCCAACGAGAAGCGGCCAGTGATGGTGTGGATCTACGGCGGTGCGTTTACGGGCGGCTCCGGCGGTCTCGCCTGGTACGACGGTGAGAACCTCGCCGCCAAGGGCCCGGTCATCGTCACCTTCAACTACCGCCTCGGCCCGCTCGGCTTCTTCGCGCATCCGGATCTGGCGAAGGAGGCGGGACACTCCGGGTCGGGCAACTACGGGATGATGGACGCGATCGCGATGCTGCAGTGGGTGAAGCACAACATTGCCGCGTTCGGTGGCGACCCGAACAAGGTCACGATCGCCGGCGAATCCGCCGGCGCGATCATGGTTGGTGCGCTCGTCGGTTCGCCGCAGGCCAAAGGGCTGTTCACCCGCGCGATCGCGGAGAGCGGTGGCTGGATGGGCCTGATGATGAACCACATGACGTCGACGGCCACCGCGCATGCCAACGGCGTGAAAGCGCTGCAGGGCCTCGGCGTGTCGTCGATCGCCGAGCTGCGGGCCAAGCCGCTCGCCGATATCAACATCCCCGGCGGTTCAGGGCTGGTCGTGGATGGCTACCTGATTCCCGAGGACCTGTCCTATACCTTCCAGGCGGGCAAGCAGAACGCCGTCGACGTGCTGACCGGCTCGAACAGCGACGAAGCCAACTTCGGTATCTGCCCGGGCGCCGGTCTCAACGGCCGCGCCGGCAGCACGCCGATGACGCTGGCGAACTTCAAGGAAGGCGCGCAGCGCCGCTTCGGCGAGAGCGGCGATCAATATCTCAAGGTCTATCCGGCGATGACCGACGAGGACGCCCGCAAGATGGCCCACGTGGCGTGCGGCGACGAAGTGAACTGGAACATGCGGCAGTGGGCGGTGGCGCAGGCGGCGAAGGGCAAGAAGGCCTACACCTACTACTTCTCGCACGTGCAGATGCTGAACGGCGCCCCGTCGCCGCAGGGCGCCACGCACACCGCAGAGATCTCGTTCGCCTGGAACAACCCGAAGGGCCAGGCGACGCAGACCTGGAACGAGACCGACATCAAGCTTGCCGATCAGATGTCGTCGTACTGGGCGAACTTCATCATGAAGGGCGACCCCAACGGCGGCAACCTGCCGAAGTGGCCGGAGTTCAAGGACATGAACAATGGCAAGGTGATGGTGTTCGCCGACGCGCCGCAGGTCGAGTCGGTCAGCCCGACCGCGAAGCTGACGTTCTTTTCGGCCGCGTATCAGAGGCTCTTGAAGGCCGCCGGTACGAACTGAGCGGTCGAGACACGTGCGATCGCACCACTACGATCGTGCGATCGCACCACTAGGATGGTGCGATCGCGCTACGCGCGCCGGTGAGATCATGGCTTCGCCTCGCCGGTGCGATCACGCCGTCGTTGCTGGTGCTTGGTGCGCGGTGCGATCCAGCCACCGGCGCGCCGATAGGGGCAACGCACCGCGCGAGCGAAGCAAGCGCGCGCACCTCGCACCCCGCACCGGGTTGATGGTGCGATCGCACCGCAAGGCGCAGCGTCGATCTCACCGATAAGCGATAGCGCCATCGCACCAAGTCCGTGACCGATCGCACCAAGGGTGCGATTATGTCGAGAGCAGCGCCATCAGCTTTGACGTGAGTGCGGGGCCCAGCTGGTCGATCCGCGCGATGGTGGTGGCGTTCTGATAAAACCGTGACACGTCGTGGCCGATGCCGATGGCGGCGAGCTGGACGGGTGAGCGGGTCTCGATCTCCTCGATCACCTCGCTCAGGTGACCATCCAGATAATCGTGCCCGTTGGCGGCCATCGTCGCCTCGTCCATCGGCGTGCCGTCGGAGACGACGATGAGAATGCGCCGCGGTTCGGAGCGGGCGAGCAGGCGGCCGTGCGCCCAGCGCACGGCTTCGCCGTCGATGTTCTCCTTCAGCATCTCGTGCCGCAGGAACAAGCCGAGTGCGGCGCGGGCGCGGCGCCAGGGGACATCGGCGCCTTTGATGACGATGTGCTCGAGGGCGTTGAGGCGGCCCGGGTTCTCCGGGTAGCCGTTCGTGGCCCACTCGCGCGCCGGCTCGCCGCCGTCCCATTCCCGGGTCGTGAAGCCGAGAATCTCGCAGTGCACCCCGCAGCGCTCGAGCACCTGCGCGAAGATCTCGACGGTGATCGCGGCAATCAGCATCGGCCGCCCGCGCATCGAGCCGGAGTGGTCGATGAGCAAGGTGACGACGGTGCGCGGGAACGTCGACTCGATCTCCTGCTTGAACGGCCGTGCGGCGCCGTGGCTGGCGATGAAGGTGGCCAGGCGCGACGCGTCGAGCAAGCCGTCTTCCTGATCGAACCGCCACGCCCGCGCCTGACGCGCCATCAAGACCCGCATCAGCCGTTTGGCGAGGCGCGCGACGACGGCGCGGACCGAGCCGAGCTCGCTTTCGAGCTGCTTGCGCAGCTGGAGCAATTCCGTGCGGTCGGCGAGGGTGGCAGCGTGCACGACCCGATCGTGCGCAGTCGTGTAGGCGCGATAGTCGCTCACGCGCGCGACGGTGGCGCCGGTATTTCCGCTCGACTGGTTGTCGGCGTCGTCTTGGCGCGCGTCCGGTGATCGCTTCGTCAGCGGCGCGGCGGTGCCGCCAGGATTGCCGCGAGCTGGGAGCTTCCGCAGCTTCACCTCGCGACGCGGCAGCAGCAGCTGCCTGGACGCGTCTGGTGTGGCCGGCACCGGGAGATAGCGCGCCGCGCGTTGCGACCAGGCCGAGGCCGAGGCGGCGAAGCGAGCCTGGTCGGTCAGCGTGGGTGCGAGGCGACCGAGCTCGGCGAGCATCGCCGCGGGAAGCGCGGCGCGGACGGCCTTCACCAGCGTGTGTTTCGTCGCCGGCGCGGCCTGTCCACTGAAGGTCTCGAACGCCAGCCAGCGCAGGCCGTCCTCGTCCGCGCCTGGATGCGCGAGCAGATTGCGGGCGATACCGGCGAGCCAGGCGACGCCGAGCGCGTCGAGCCGCGCGAGCTCGAGGGCCGCGTAGGCATCGGCGGCAGGTCCGGGTTCGGGCTGATGTTCGCGATGGATCGCGGACTGGTGATGGCGCTGTTGGACGGCAAGCCGATCGCCGGCCGCTCGCAGCGCGCCGAGCGTCGCGGCGTTGGCGCGCGCGAGCGCGGGCTCGGCGTCGAGCGCCGGCGCCAGCGCGCGGGTGCACGCGCTGACGGCGCCGACCGTGCGATCAGAGAATGGTCCCGGCATCGCTCTGGCTGGTTACCACGACAACGACTCTCGCGGTGAGGCGAGAGCCGTCCTAGCCACTAGGAGCAGGAATGGTCCAGGATGCTTCGTTGGCATTTTGCAGTGTGCATTGCAGGCGCAGCGGCTCTGTGGCGCAGCCTGCTATCGCTTGCCTGGCGCCGGACGCGTATCGAGCACGAGGTCCTCGCCCATGCAGCGCTGGTAGTACTCGGCGACGAGCGCGCGTTCCTCTTCGTCGCAGCGGTTCAGGAACGTCAGGCGAAAGGCGAGCCCCTGATCGTGGAACAGCGTCGTGTTCTGCGCCCAGGTGACGACCGTGCGCGGCGACATGACCGTCGACAGATCGCCGTCGGTGAAGCCGCGGCGGGTCAGGCTGGCCAGCGCGATCATCGCGCTGGCGCGAGCGCGGCCGTCGGCGGTGCGGTACTCCGGGCAGCGGGCGAGGACGACGTCGACCTCGCGGTCGTGTTCGAGATAGTTCAGGGTGACGACGATGTTCCAGCGGTCCATCTGGCCCTGATTGAGCGGCTGTGTGCCGTGATAGAGGCCCGTGGCGTCGCCCAGCCCCACCGTGTTGGCGGTGGCGAAGAGGCGGAACGACGGATGTGGCTCGATCACGCGGCTCTGGTCGAGCAGGGTCAGGCGGCCCTCGACTTCGAGGACGCGCTGGATGACGAACATGACGTCGGCGCGGCCGGCGTCGTATTCGTCGAACACGAGCGCGCACGGACGCTGCAGCGCCCAGGTCAGCATGCCGGGCTGGAACTCGGTGATCTGCTGGCCGTCGCGAATCACGATGGCGTCCTTGCCGACCAGGTCCATGCGGGTGACGTGGCCGTCGAGATTGACGCGCACGCACGGCCAGTTGAGCCGCGCCGCCACCTGCTCGACATGGCTCGATTTGCCGGTGCCGTGCCGGCCCTGGACCATCACCCGCCGGTTGTGCACGAAGCCGGCGAGAAGTGCCAGCGTCGTGTCGCGGTCGAAGACGTAGTCCGGGTCGAGTGGCGGCACATGCTCGTCGCTCGTCGAGAACGCCGGCACTTGCAGGTCGCTGTCGATGCCGAACAGCTCGCGGGCGGAGCGGGTGACGTCGGGGCGATCGAGCATGCTGCGAACAGGCTGGTCGTGAAGCGTGTCGAGGTCGGTGGCCATGGGATCTTCCGATTATCCCAAAAAGAATCGCCCGGCCTGAAATCGGGGAGGCGTGACCGGGCTAGAATGACGCGCACTGGAGGTGCGGATGCGTATCGGCGTGCTCGTCTTGACGTTGACCCTGATTGGTGGCGCGGTGTCCGCGCAGCAACCCGCGCCCGCCGCCGCGGCAGGCGCCGCAGGCGCGATGAAGCTGTTCGCATCGGCCGCCGACGTGACGGCGCTGGCGGCGAAGGCGCGAAGCGAGCGCAAGGAAGGGCAGGGGCTCGTCTCGCTGCCGATTCTGCAGCTGGCACCCTACAATGCGAGCCTCGAGTACCGCTCGGCAGTGGCGAATGCGGCGCTGCACGAGAAGGAGGCCGAGATGTTCTACGTGATCGATGGTGCCGCCACGATCGTCACCGGCGGCACGTTGACCGGCGAGACGCGCACCAACGCCGAGAACCGCACGGGTACCGGCATCGCCAACGGGATGTCGCGGCGGATCGCCAAGGGCGACTTCGTCATGGTGCCCGAGAACACCCCGCACTGGTTCAGCGCGATCGAGGGCACGGTGACGTTGATGTCCATTCATCTGCCGCGGGCAGGAGGAACGAATCGATGAGGAAGTGGGGAGCACGGACCGGAGTGCTGACGGCCAGTTTCGTCGCGGTGGTGATGGCAGGCGCGAGCCTCACAGCGCAGGCGCCCGCCGCTGGCGGTCAGCGTGCCGGTGGCGCACCGCCTCCGCCGGCGATGACCCTGACGACCACGGCGTTTGCCGACGGCACGGTCATTCCCAACAAATACACGCAGGCCGGCGACCAGGTCTCGCCGGCACTGACCTGGACCAACGCGCCGCCGAACACGGTCAGCTTCCTGCTGCACATGCACGACCCGGACGTGGCGCGGAATCGCACCACCGACGATCAGGTGCACTGGCTCGTCTGGAACATTCCGGCGAGTGCGAGCGGGTTGCGTGAGGGCATTCCGCAGGGCGCGGAACTGCCCGACGGCACCCGGCAGGTCAGCGCAACCGGTCCGGTGTATCGCGGTCCGGGCGCGCCGGCCACCGGCCCGCATCATCACTACACCTTCGAGGTGTATGCGCTGGACACGAAGGTCGACGTGCCGGCCGGCGGCGATGCGTTCGAAACGCGCACCGCGGTAATGAAAGCGGTGCAGGGACACGTGCTCGGCAAGGCGGTCTACGTCGGCCTGTTCCGGCGGCCGCAGTAGCGGCCAGCGTGATGGGCCGACCTGACGGTCGGCCCTGTCGCCACCGCGACCCACCACCCACCAACGACGCCCGAGGCCCTAGCGTCCGAGGCGCTGTGCCATCGTCGCGGCGTATTCCGGAAAGTAGCGTTCGATGACCGGCAGCTCGAAGCGGCCCAGAATCGATTCCTTCGGCTCGCGTTCGAGCAGGAACTCGAACGAGGCTTCGATCAGTTCCTCGGGTGTCGCATCGGGCCCGTAGCGCTCCATGTCCGATGGCCACACCGTCACCACGTGTGTCGTGCGGCTGTCGCCCTCGTCGACGTGCACGTGGTACGACGAGGCGCCCTGGTGCAGCACCGAGATTGTTGCCATCACGCTCCTCATCGACATCGGGCCGGCAGGCCCGCCCTGCGGAACCATCGACCATTACCCACCAACGACCCCGATCGACCACCCACCACGACAACCGTCTCCGCCTATCGTGCCGGAAAGTGCCGCACGAAGTACTCGAGCAGCCGCCGCCGCTCGGCGTCGGGGACGTTCGCGCCCCAGCGGGCCATCTTGTCCAGTTCCCGTGACCAGCCGGCTTCGCCGAGTCGCTGCTGGGTAATCAGATCTGCCTGGTGACAACCAAGGCACGACCGCTGCACGAGCGGTGTGTCGTCATCCACTGGAAGGCGCGTGTCCGCGTCGGCCGCAGCGACCGCCATCGGCTGCCGGCGCTGGCCGACGCTGACGGCGACCGTGTCGATGGCATTCCACAAGTAGCCGGATGGATTCCAGGCGGAGGCCTGCATCTGCGTGCGGCCGCGATCGTCGGTCGCGCGCGACAGCACGTCGTAGGAACCCGGCTGCGTGACCTGCCAGTCGTACTCGAAGGCACGCCACGCATGCGGTGCGCGATCGCGGCCGAAGCGGGCCGCGTGCCATGACCGGCCTGCGTCGACGGAGATGTCGACGCGATCCACCTGTGCCTCACCGGCCCACGCGAACCCGGCGACGCGCACACGCCCGAGCGGCAGGTTGGCGCCCTCGACCGGCGACACGATCAGCGACTTCACGGTCAGGCCCGTGAGTGGCTCCATGTCCTCCGGAGGGACGGTAGCGCCAGGCGCCACTGGCGACGACGGGTAGCGGTAGGCCGTCTGGACGAAGAAGCCGTCGTGCTGCTGCTCGATCGCCTGGATGCCAGTGAGCCACTTCACACAGTAAGCCCCTTCCCACCCCGGCACGATCGCGCGCACGGGAAACCCATGCGCCAGCGGCAGTGCAGTGCCGTTCATCTCGAGCGCCAGGAGCGTGTCCGGGTCCATCGCCTTGGCGATCGGCAGCGTGCGCAGAAAGTCGGGCACCGTGCCGACGGGTCGATCGGCGCCGTCCATCAGGACGAATCGCGCGCTGCTCTTGATGCCGGCCCGCCGCAGCACGTCGCCCAGTCGTACGCCGGTCCAGCGCGCCGTGCCGACGGCGCCTTTGCGCCACTGCACGCCGGCTACGGGAGGGTCGAAGAAGGCGCGGCCGTTGCCGGCGCACTCGACGGTGACCACCGACGACACCGCGGGCAGTTGACGGAGGTCGGCGAGCCGCAGGGTCAACGGCCGATCCACTGCGCCGCCGACGGCGAGCGTCCACTGCGACGAGTCGATCGTCGGTGTGTGCAGATGTGAGCGGACGAAGAACCGGTCGTTCGGGGTGATCCAGGAGGTGAACGCCGCGACCGGCGTTTCCATATCCTCTGGCCGCCGCGACCGCACGATCAGCGGTGTGCGGCGCGCCGCCACCGACTGCGCCAGCAGGTTCCGGGCAGGGGCGAGGCCGCCGGTCGCCCCGAGCACGATCGCCCCACCGATACCGCGCAGCCACGATCGGCGTGTCAGCGCTTGCTCGTGTACGCGATCCTGGTCACGTCGTGCGTCCATCACCCGTTCTCCTCTCACAGACCTGCACCAGCAGCGCCGCCGCGCCGTACGCGCTCAGCGAAATTGTAGTGCGGTTGTGAGAGGTCGCGGGCAGGCACACATCCGTCGTGCGCCTCGCGGGCGTCATCGTTGCATCGTCAACGATTGCATGAGTCCGGCGTGCGTAAACGCGAGCGTCGGTCAGTCCGTATGCATTGGCAGAAAGCCGTTCATCGATTCATCGGAGCCCGTCATCACATGCATCGCTCGCGTCTACTGATTCTTTCTCTACTGGTCGGAACCCTGACACTGTCAGTTCTTACAGGGGCGTGTACCAAGACGGCCGCAGAGGAGACTCGAGCAGCCGATGCCGGCGGTGGCGGACGTGGCCGCGGCGGCAGGGGCAACCGGAACGGCGCTCAGCCCGTCGTGGTCGCGACCGTGACGCGGAACGACGTGCCGATCGATATTGCCGCGGTCGGCAACGTCGAAGCCTCGACCACCATCGCGGTGCGCTCGCAGGTCACCGGCACGCTCGAGCAGGTCGGCTTCCACGAAGGCGACTTCGTCAAGAAGGATGCCCTGCTGTTCACGATCGACCGCCGGCCGCTCGAAGCCGCGCTGCAGCAGGCGGAGGCCAATCTCGTCCGCGACCAGGCGCTGGTGAATCAGGCCGAAGCGCAACTGGCGCGCGACGCCTCGAGCGCGGAGTACCAGGCGTTGAGCGCCGAGCGTCAGGCCCAACTCGTCACTCGCGGCATCGTGGCCAAGGATGCCGGCGATCAGGCACGCTCGCAGGCTGACGCCACCGCACTCACCGTGAAGGCGGACAAGGCGGCGGTCGAAAGCGCGCGAGCCCAGCTGACCGTGCAGGAATCGATCGTCAACGCGGCGAAAGTACAGCTCGCCTATACGGTCATTCGCTCGCCGATCGACGGCCGCACCGGCGACCTCACGGTGAAGGGCGGGAACCTGGTCACGGCGAACAGCACGCAATTGATGACCATCGCCCAGGTGGAACCGGTCCTGGTCACGTTCGCCGTTCCGGCGACGCACCTGCCGACGATCGAGCACGCCGCGGCAGCCAAGCCACTGTCGGTCGTCGCCACACCGCAGGATGCCGACGCGCAGGCGGCGGAAGGCAAGCTGACGTTCTGGGACAACACGGTCGACCCGACGACCGACACCATCAAGTTGAAGGCTTCGTTCACCAACGCCGATCACAAGCTGTGGCCCGGGCAATTCGCGCGCGTCAGCCTGCGGCTGACGACGCTGCAGGGTGCGACCGTCGTGCCGCAGCAGGCGCTGCAAACAGGGCAGGACGGCCAGTTCGTCTTCGTCGTCACCGACCACTCCACGGTCGATCAGCGCAAGGTCACCGTCGGCCAGCGCGTGGATGACGACGTGGTGATCCTCGATGGCTTGAAGCCGGGCGAGACCGTCGTGACCGATGGCCAGTTGCGCCTCGAGCAGGGCACGAAGATTCAGCTCGCCGACGCGAATGGCGTCGTGCCCGGTCGCGGCGGACGAGGAGGCCGCGGCGGCGAAGGTGGCGGCCAAGGGGGACAGGGCGGACAGGGACAGGGTCAGGGTGAGCAGCAGGGCGGGCAGGGCAGGCAAGGTGGGCGGCGCGCCCGGAGCGGTGGAGACGCGGCGTCGTGAACCTGTCCGAGGTCTTCATCCGCCGTCCGATCGCCACCAGCCTGTTGATGGCGGCGATCGCGCTGTTCGGCGTCGTGTCGTATGTGTCGCTGCCAGTCAGCGACCTGCCGGCGGTGGACTATCCCACCGTCAACGTGCAGGCGAGCCTGCCCGGCGGCGACCCGGCGACGATGGCGGCGACGGTGGCGAGTCCGCTGGAGCGGCAGTTCACGACGATTGCCGGCGTCGACGAGATGACGTCGAGCAGCGGCGCCGGCAGCAGCAACATCACGCTGTCGTTCGATCTGGATCGCAATATCGACAGTGCGGTGGTCGACGTGCAGACCGCGATTGCCGCGGCGATGCCGCTGCTGCCGTCGACGCTGACCTCGCCGCCATCGTTCCGGAAACAGAACCCGGCCGACCAGCCGATCATGATGCTCAATCTGACGTCGAGCAGCATGGAGATGTCGGCGGTCGACGAGTTCGCCGAGAACGTGCTCGCCCCGCGGATCTCCATGGTGAGCGGCGTGTCGCAGGTCACGGTACAGGGCGCGCAGAAATATGCCGTCCGCGTGCAGCTCGATCCGACCAAGCTGCAGGCGCAGAAGGTCGGGATGAACGAAGTCGACCAGGCGCTGCAGAACTGGAACACCAATCAACCGACCGGCCAGCTGTTCGGGCCATCGTCCACCTACACCATCACCGCCAACGGCCTGCTGCAGACGCCTGACGGCGACCTGCTGCACACCGCCGAGAAGTTCCGGCCGATGGTGATCACTTATCAGCAGGGACGTCCGGTCCGGCTCGATCAGGTGGCAAACGTCCTCGACAGTGTCGAGACCGTGACGCAGGCGGCCTGGCTCTACACGAAGAGCGGACGGCAGCGGGCGATTACGCTGCAGGTGCAGAAGCAGCCGGGCACCAACGTGATTCAGGTCACCGACGCCGTTCGCGCGGTGCTGCCAAGCCTCCAGGCGCAGCTGCCCCCGTCCGTGCACTTGAGCATCCGGCAGGACCGCTCGAAGACGATCCGCCAGGCGTTCGGCGACATCCAGGTGACGATGCTGATCACGCTGGCGCTGGTGGTCGGGGTCATCTATCTGTTCCTGCACAACGGATCGGCGACGCTGATCCCGGCGTTCGCACTGCCGTTCTCGATTCTCGGCACCTTCGCCATGATGAAGGTGATGGGCTACAGCCTCGACAACCTGTCGATGATGGCCCTCATCCTCTCCGTCGGCTTCGTCGTCGACGATGCGATCGTGATGCTCGAGAACATCGTCCGGCACATCGAGGCCGGCGAGAAGCCGTTCGAGGCGGCGCTGAAGGGATCGCGCGAGGTCGGCTTCACCATTCTGACGATGACTGCCTCGCTCGCGGCGGTGTTTATCCCGATTCTCTTCATGGCCGGCATTCTCGGCCGATTGTTCCGCGAGTTCGCGGTGACGATTACCACGGCGATCCTGATCTCCGGCGTCGTGTCGGTCACGTTGACACCGATGCTGTGCAGCCGCTTTCTGAAGGTGACCCACTCGAAGAAGGGGTTGGCTGGCCTGATGGACCGCGGGTTCGACGCGCTGCAGGCGGGCTACGGCCGCAGCCTGGCGCTCGTGCTGCGCTACCGGCTGGCGATGCTCGTGCTGTTTGCCGCCGTGATCGGCATCACCGTCTTCATGTTCGGCGTGGTGCCGAAGGGGTTCATTCCCGACTCGGACAACGACTCGCTGTTCCTGAACCTGCGCGCGGCGCAGGGCACGTCGTTCTACGACATGGTCGACACCACCGAGAAGGTGGCGGATCTGGTCAACCGCAACCCCGACGTCGACGCGATGATGGTGAACACCGGCGGTGGGAACGCGCAGGGAATGAATACCAGCCGGATCAACATCCAGCTGACCCCGCGGGGCGACCGCGAGCTGAGCGCGGGCCAGATCGCGCAGCGGCTGCGGCCGCTCCTGGCGCGCTTCGCAGCGGTGCGCGGGACGGTGAACGTGCCGCCGTCCCTGCAGATTGGCGGCTTTCGCGGCGACAGCAACTACAACCTGATGGTGCAGAGCCTGAATACCGAGGAGCTGTACACCTGGACGCCGCGGCTGATGGCCGCCATCAGCCAGCTTCCCGAAGTGCTCGACGTCACGACCAATCTCGAGTCGCGAAGCCCGCGCGTCGACCTGGTGATCGATCGCGACAAGTCGGCGGCGGTCGGGCTCACCGCGTCGACGATCGCCAATGCGCTCGGCACCGGCCTTGGCCCGCGCTGGTCCACCACCATCTACGGGCAGCGCTCGCAGTACCGTGTGCTGCTCGAGCTCGATCCGAAATATCAGGAGCAGGCGGACACGCTGCGGAAGATCGGCTTCAAGACGCCGACGGGCGCGATGGTGCCGCTCGAGTCGGTGGTCCGCTTCAAGGAGACGGTCGGGCCGCAGTCGGTCAACCACGTCGGCCAACTGCCGGCCGTGTCGATCTCGTTCAACGTGCGACCCGGCGTGTCGCTCGGGCAGGCCGTCGACAAGGTGACGGCCGTCGCCGCGCAGATGCTGCCGCCGACGGTTACCACCAGCTTCCAAGGATCGGCGAAGGTGTTCCAAGCGTCGATGGCCAACCTCGGTGTCCTGCTCGTCCTCGCCATCGCGGTCGTCTACATCGTGCTCGGCATGCTCTACGAGAGCTATATCCACCCGTTGACGATTCTCTCTGGCCTGCCGGCCGCGGGGCTAGGTGCGCTGGTCACGCTCTGGGCCTTCGGCAACGAGTTGAACATCTACTCGTTCGTCGGCCTGATCATGCTCATCGGCATCGTCAAGAAGAACGCGATCATGCAGATCGACTTCGCGCTCGATCAGGAGCGCAATCACGGTAAGTCGCCGGTCGACGCCATCTACGAAGGCTGCATCATCCGCTTCCGTCCGATCATGATGACCACGGCGGCGGCGCTCCTCGGCTCGCTGCCGATCGCGTTCGGCTACGGCGCCGGCGGCGAGGCGCGACGGCCGCTGGGGCTCGCGGTCGTCGGCGGTCTGGTGGTGTCGCAGCTGATCACGCTGTATCTGACGCCAGTCGTCTACACCTACCTTGCCGGCCTGGTGAAGACGCGGGCGATTGCGCCGAGCGTCTCGGTGAAGCCGGCCACGGCGTGAGTCAGACCGTGGCCTCCTGTCTTCTGACTCCTGACTTCTGACTCCCTCCCCATGAACATCTCCGAAGGTTTCATCCGCCGTCCCATCGCCACCAGCCTGCTGATGGCGGCGATCGCGTTGTTCGGCGCGGTCGCCTATCAGTCGCTGCCGGTCAGCGACCTGCCGAACGTCGACTTCCCGACGCTGCTCGTCACCGCGCAGTTGCCTGGCGCGAGTCCGGAAACCATGGGCGCGTCGGTGGCGACGCCGCTCGAGAACCAGTTCTCGACGATCGCCGGCCTCGAGTCGATGACGTCGGTGAACTCGCTCGGTTCGACGCAGATCACGCTCGAGTTCAATCTCGATCGCAGCCTCGATGGTGCCGCCGTCGACGTGCAGGGCGCGATCACCCAGGCCAGCCGGCTGCTGCCGCAGGGCATGCCGACGCCGCCGACGTTCACCAAGGTGAACCCGGCCGACCAGCCGATTCTCTACCTGGTCGTGCGCTCGACGACGATCCCCGCCTGGACGCTGGATGAATGGGCCGAGACCCGCATCGCGCAACGGATCTCGCAGGTCAGCGGCGTGGCGCAAGTGCAGGTGCTGGGCAGCCAGAAGTACGCCGTCCATGCCCAGATGGATCCGCATGCGCTGGCGGCGCGGCAGATCGGCATCAACGAGGTCGAGAACGCGCTGCGCGCCTGGAACGTGAACGTGCCCGCCGGCAACATCATCGGCCCGCACCGCGCTTACACGCTACAGGCGACCGGGCAGCTGATGAACGCCGACGAGTTCAAGAGCATGGTCGTCGCCTATCGCAACGGCGCCCCCGTGCGGCTCGACGATCTCGGCGATGTCATCGACGGCGCCGAGGACCCGCACACCGGCTCCTGGTACTACACTCACGACAGCGAGCAGCGGGCCATCACGCTGGGCATCCAGCGGCAGCCAGGCACCAACACGATCGCCGTTGCGGATGCGGTGAAGAACCTGTTGCCGCAGTTCCAGGCGGAACTGCCGACGAGCGTCCACATGGACGTGCTCTACGACCGCTCGGAGACGATTCGCGAGTCGTACCGCGACGTGCAGTTCACCATGCTCCTGACGCTGGGGCTCGTCATCATGGTGATCTTCGTGTTCCTGCGCAACGTGTGGGCCACGGTCATTCCCAGCCTGGCGCTGCCGTTCTCGATCGTCGGCACGTTCGCGGTGATGTACATGCTCGGCTACAGCCTCGACAACCTGTCGATGATGGCGCTCATCCTCTCGGTCGGCTTCGTCGTGGACGATGCCATCGTGATGCTGGAGAACGTTTATCGGCACGTCGAGATGGGTGAGGACCCGCTGACGGCGTCGCTCGTCGGCTCGCGCGAGATCGGCTTCACCATCGTGTCGATGACGCTGTCGCTGGCGGCGGTGTTCATCCCGGTGCTGTTCATGGGCGGCGTGCTCGGCCGCCTCTTCCGCGAGTTCTCGGTGACGATCTGCGTGGCGATCCTGATCTCCGGCGTCGTCTCGGTCACACTGACGCCGATGCTGTGCAGCCGCTTCCTGAAGAAGCCGGCGCACCCGCACGGTGAGGAGCCCGGCACCGCGACGCCCGGCACAGCGACTGCCGCCGCACACACCGCCCCCGTCGCCGGGGCCGGATGGGCCTCGCGCCTGGCGGCGAAGAGCGAACACGCATTTCAGGCGATGCTCGGCGGCTACGATCGCACGCTGCGCCTGGCGATGCGGTACCGCGGGCTCACGATGGTCGCCGCGGCGGTCGTGCTCGTGCTCACCGGCGTGCTGTTCGTCGCGATCCCGAAGGGGTTCATCCCCGACCAGGACACCGACCAAATCGCGATCACCACGGAAGCGGCGCAGGGCACGTCGTACGACAAGCTGGTCGAGTATCAGCGGCAGGTATCGGAGATCATCCGCCAGGATCCCGACGTGCTCCGCCTCGTGTCGACGATTGGCGGCAGCGCGGCCAGCACGCTCGGCGGACCGAACCTGGGACAGATCGTGGTCACGCTGGCGCCGCGCCACGACCGCACCGCGCTCGTGAACGACATCATCGAGCGGCTGCGTCCGAAGCTCGATCGGCTGCCCGGAATGCAGGTCTACATGCAGAACCCGCCGACGATCCGGATCGGCGGGCAGGTGAGCAAGAGTCCATATCAGTACTCGATCCAGTCGGCGGACAAGGCACAGCTCTATGCCACGACCAAGACGCTGATGACGCGGCTGGCCGACGTGCCGGGCCTGCAGGACCTGACGAGCGATCTCGAGGTGACCAGCCCGCAGGTGAACGTGGAGATCGATCGCGACAAGGCGGCGGCGCTCGGCGTCACCGCAAGTCAGATCGAGAACGCCTTCTACGACGCGTATGGTCCACGGTGGGTGTCGACGATCTACGCGCCGGTCAACGAGTACAAGGTGCTGCTGGAGCTTGGGCCGCAGTATCAAGCCGACCCGAGTGCACTCTCGCTCCTCTACTTCAAGGGCGGTGGTCCGGTGGTCCCGCTCGACACGCTGGCCCACGTGAAGCAGCAGATCGGCCCGCAGACGGTGAACCACTACGGGCAGCTGACGTCGGCAACCATCTCGTTCGGGCTCGCGCCTGGGGCGTCGCTCGGCACGGTGCTCGGCAAGGTGCAGGAGATTGCGGACGGCTCTCTGCCAGACGGGGTGAGCGGGCAGTTCCAGGGCGCGGCCAAAGCGTTCTCCGGCGCGCTCTCGAACCTCGCCGTCCTGCTGGTCGTCGCCGTCCTCGTCGTCTATATCGTGCTGGGCATCCTCTACGAGAGCTACATTCACCCGCTGACGATTCTCTCGGGTCTGCCGTCGGCGGCATTTGGTGCGCTGGTCACGCTGCTCGTGTTCCACATGGACCTGAACATCTACGCCTTCGTCGGCATGATCATGCTGATTGGCATTGTCGAGAAGAACGCGATCATGCAGATCGACTTCGCGCTCGACGCCGAACGGCGCGGCATGACGTCGGACGAGGCGATCTATCAGGGCTGCCTGATTCGCTTCCGCCCGATCATGATGACGACGATGGCGGCGCTGTTGGGGGCGTTGCCGATCGCCGTCGGCTACGGTGCGGGCGGGGAAGCGAGGCAGCCGCTCGGCCTGGTGGTGGTTGGCGGGCTGCTGTTCTCGCAGCTGGTGACGCTCTATCTGACGCCGGTCTTCTTCACCTACATGGCGCAGCTGCAGCGGTGGCTGCAGCGGCGCGGTGGCGTCCCGCAGGGAGCGCTCGCCGTCAGTGAGTCGCGCTGACGTCGCCGGTTCTCGGCCTGCCCCAGACTTCCTCGTCGACCCGCTTCTGCATGGCGATGGCGGCGGCGGTCTCGAAGGCCTTGTGCGTTCCGTCGGTGAATGTCTGAAAGCCGATGCCTTCGTAGAAGTTCGCCATCGAGTCGTTGTCGGTGATGGCCGGGGTGTCGGCTACTTCCACCGCGTGCTGGAACTCGTGCGCGAGCATCGCCAGCTGCAGACGCGGCTGCAGGGAGCAGCGGACCTCGACGCGGACGTACCGCATCGTGCCGACCGATGTGACCAGGGTGAGTCGCGCCGCGACGCCGCTCGGTAGGAAGAGGTTGCAGTCGACGAACACCAGCACGTCCGACTCTTCGATCTGCGCGACCAGCGTATTGAGCGTGCTCGAATGCGCCAGACCGTGGTCGAGCAGCGAGCGGAGAATCCGGTCGCGGATGCGGATGTGCGGCGAGGCGCCGTCTGCGGAGGCAGTGCCGGCCCCGGTGAGGAGCAGGGCTGTTATCAGGATGGTGCGAGCGGCAGGTACGAACCGTTGCCGCAGGGAATGGGTCGACGAAGGGTAAACCAGGGGAAACGAAAGGACTCTAAGCACGTTACTATAGTCGAGCTTAGCGAATCCGGAGCCGGTTTTCTCTGAAGAGTTGATGACGCGTCGGTCAGGCGCCACGTTTTCGGGACAGAGCGCGCCGGGGTGCGCAGTGGCGGGCAACAACGTATGATTCGTCCGCATCCCGCAGCTATTGCATTTTCGAGAGGAGCGCTCATGGGCAAACTGATTACAGGCGTGCTCGGCACGTTGGTGTTCGCGGCGGTGGCCACCCTCGGCGTGTCGGCCCAGCAGAATCAAATGAGTTTCTTCGTCACGAGCGCCGGGTCGGGCAACGGCGCGAATCTCGGGGGGCTCGCCGGCGCCGATAAGATCTGTCAGACCCTGGCGGGCGCGGCGGGTGGCGGCGGCAAGACCTGGCGCGCGTATCTCAGCGCAGCGGCGGCCAACGGCCAGGCGGCCGTGAACGCGAAAGACCGTATCGGCAATGGCCCCTGGTACAACGCCAAGGGCGTGATGATCGCCAAGAGCGTGTCCGACCTGCACTCCGACGCGAACAATCTGAAGAAGGAGACAGCGCTGACCGAGAAAGGCACGCCGGTCAATGGCGTTGGCGATACGCCGAACCAGCATGACGCTCTCACCGGGTCGCAGCCGGACGGCACGCTCCAGACCGGCGCGCCCGATACGACCTGCGGCAACTGGACCAGTACCTCCGAGATGGGCGCCGGCCAGCTCGGACACATCGACCGGATGGGCCGCGGCGCGACCGGGTCGTCGTGGAACTCGGCGCACCCATCACGCGGCTGCACTCAGCAGAACCTGATTGCCACCGGCGGCAACGGTTACTTCTACTGTTTCGCAACCAACTGACCCGGCCAGTGCTTCACAGCGCCCCGTCAAGGGGCGCGCTCCGATCCGGCGCCCCGACGGGTCCGGATCGGGCTCGTCGACCCGGCCCGTTCCTGTGCGGCGCTTCGTCCCAGACGGAATTGCGCCGCCGCGTGCACTCCTCCCTCCCGAATCGTCGAGCCTCCGGTTAGGATCGAGTTATGACGTTGTCGCGCCTCCGCCTTGTCTCCTGCCGTGTGCTGGTCGGTGTGCTCGTGGCCGCGGGCCCGGTTGCGTCCGCCCAATCGCAGACCGCCGCCCGCGACACCACGTCCGGCCGCGAGACCACCGCCGCCTCTGTCGCGCGCTATGCGCTCGATCAGATGATGCCGGTCGACCCGCAGGTGACCGTCGGCACGCTGCCGAACGGCCTGCGCTACTACGTCCGTCCCAACGGTAAGCCGGCCAAGCGCGCCGAACTGCGGCTCGTCGTCAAAGCGGGGTCGGTGCTCGAGGACCCCGACCAACTGGGACTGGCGCATTTCGTCGAACACATGCAGTTCGAGGGCACCCGTCACTTTCCGCGCCAGGGGATCAGCGAGTTCCTCTCGTCGCTCGGCCTGGGCATTGGCCCGGACGCGAACGCGGCGACGAGCTACGACGACACGCAGTACACGCTGCGCGTGCCGACCGACGTGCCCGGCGTGCTGGATCGCGCGCTGCTCGTGCTCGAGGATTGGGTTGGCGGGGCCACCTTCGACCAGAGTGCCATCGAGCGCGAGCGCGGCATTGTCATGTCGGAGTGGCGCCTGCACCTCGGCGCCGGTGAGCGCACGCAGGACAAGATCCGCCGCGTGCAGCTCGAGGGCTCGCGCTATGCCGACCGGTCGCCGATCGGCGACCCGAAGATCATCGGGAATGCTCAGCGCGAGCAGCTGTTGCGCTTTTACCGTGATTGGTACCGCCCGGACCTGATGGCCGTGATCGTCGTCGGCGACGTCGACCGCGACGCGGTCGTCGAGATGATCAAGGCGCACTTTTCACCGTTGACCAATCCCACGCCGACGCGTCCGCGGCCCGACTTCGATGTTCCCGATCGCCCCGGCACGCGATACACCATCGTCAGCGACAAGGAGACCACGGCCACGGCGGTGGCGATCAGCGACCTCCGACCGGCGCGCCGCCAGGATACGGTGGGCGGCTACCGCGACATCATGATGGACCAGCTGTTCGGGGGGATGCTGGACGCCAGGCTCGACGAGCTCGATCAGCGAGACGATCCGCCGTTCCTCCGCGTCGCCGCGGACCGTCGGCTGTTCGATACGCCGCGGACCAAGGACGAAGCGCAGCTCCAGGCGCTGGTAGCCAACGATGGCGTAGCGAAGGGCCTGGACGCGCTGATCACCGAGCTCGAACGCGTTACCCGTTTCGGTTTCACTGCGCCCGAACTCGATCGCGCGAAGCAGTCGATGATGGTCGGGTACGAGCGTGCGGTCACTGAGAGTCCGGACCGCGAGTCGTCGAGCCGCGCCGACGAGTACACGCGTAATTTCCTCCAGGGGGAGGCGCTGCCGACGATCTTCCAGGAGCTGGCGTTTCATCGCCGCTTCGTGCCCGAGATCACGCTGGCCGAGATCAATCGCCTGATCACGCAGTGGTTCCCCGATCAGAACCGGCTGGTCATCGTGTCAGGTCCGGACGCGGCCGGCGTCGTGCTGCCGACGCAGGCGCAGCTCGCCGCGGTCGTGAAATCGGCGTCCTCGAAGCGGGTCGAGGCGTACGTCGACTCGGGAACCGAGCATTCGCTCATGGATACGCCTCCTGCGCGCGGCTCGATCGTGAAGGTCACGCCGCGGCCGGAAGCCGGAATCACCGAGTGGACGCTCTCGAATGGCGCCACGGTCGTGCTCAAGCCGACCACGTTGAAGGAAGACCAGATCCTGTTCCGCGCGGTCGCACCTGGCGGATCGTCGCTCGCGAGTGATGCCGACGCGACGTCCGCGCGCGTCGCGGACGACGTCGTGCCGGCTGGTGGAGCAGGACGATTCAGCGAGGCGGCCCTCGACCGGTTCCTCACCGGCAAGGCGGTGGCCGTCAACCCCTTCATCGGCGAGATCGCGCAAGGCATGACTGGTGGCAGTACGCCGGAGGATCTCGAGGCGATGTTTCAGTTGATGTATCTGCGCTTCACGCAGCCACGTGCCGATCAGACCGCGTTCAACTCGCTGAAGATTCAGGCGAAGGGCCTGCTCGCCAACCGCATGGCGAGCCCCGATGTGGTGTTCAACCAGACGATCGACGCAACCATCAGTGGCAACCATCCGCGCCGCGCGCCGGAGACGCCGGAGACCGTCGACCGCTGGGACCTGACCAAAGCCATGGCGTTCTACAAGGCGCGCTTCGCCGACGCCAGCCAGTTCACGTTCGTCTTCGTCGGCAGCTTCACCCCGGAGATCATCAAGCCGCTGGTCGAAACGTACGTGGCGAGTCTTCCAGCCACGCATGCTGGCGGTACGTGGAAGGACCTTGGCGTCACGCTGCCGACGGGCGTCGTCGAGAAGACGATCGAGAAAGGGATCGCACCGAAGAGCCAGGTGGCAATCGTGTTCACCGGGCCGTTCGTGTACGACGATGCGCACGTCATGGCGCTGCGGGCGATGACGATGGTGCTGCAGTCACGGTTGTTCGACACCATCCGCCAGCAGCTCGGTGGCACCTACAGCATCGAGGCCGAGCCGGACACGCAGCGATATCCGCGGCCGGAATTCAGCGTGCGGATCGATTGGACATCCGAGCCGTCGCAGATGGCGAGTCTCGTCCGGCGCGTGTTCGAAGAGATCGATCTGGTCAAGAGCACCGTCTACTCGCTCGACCAGGTGGGCCGCATCCGGGCGGCGCTGTTGCGCGAGTTCGAGCAGAACAGTCAGAACAACGGCTACCTGCTCAACCAGATCGCGCGCCGCTATGAGGACCGCGACGGCTCGGACGTCGCCGCGGCGATTAACCTGCCGGCTCAGATCGCCGCGCTGACCGGACCGCAGATTCAGCAGGCGGCCCGCACCTATCTCAACACCGAGAACTACGTGAAGGTCACGCTGATGCCGGAGACCGCGACGAAGTAGCGGACACTTACGACGCGTGAGGCTCGAGCGTCTCGCGCGTCGAGCGCCGGTCGACGGGCGGGGCGGAGTGCGGTGCGGCAGGCGGGGCATCGAGCGTGGTGAACATGACGTCCACCGCCTGGTGCAACGACCCCGCACAGTAGTCGGCGCCGAGCTCCTGTCGCAGCGCTTGATCGGCCAGCACCGCATCTTCCGCTGCCCACAACCCGACGATCACAACGGCCTCCGGCGCGCGCGTGCGGAGGCGCCGCACCAGTTGGCGCAGGTGCGCCGGCGCCACCCTGGGTTCCAGGTACGACAGTGCGATCACGCGTACGCCCGACAGATTGAGCTCACCGATCATGTCGCGCGACACCGCGGCGTGAGGCACGTGCAGTGAGGCAACGCCGCGCTTTCGCAGCAATTGCTCCAGCATCGCGGCGACCGTGTCGTCGAACGCGCCGCGTCCGGCGACGCACGCGACGGCGATGGCGTCACTGCTCGACGCATGCGTCGCGATCGGCGTCTCGAGGCTGTCGCTGCCGCGCCGGTCGACGTGGGTGTTGAGGTCGTCAATTACTTCGAGCATCGAGCGGGTGAGCTCGAGGGTCCGCTCGCGCGTCAGCGAGCCGCGTGTGTAGTCCGCTGCCGCGAGTTGCAGCGCAGGCAGCATCACGCCGTCGTAGTAGTCGAGCAGCGAGCGGTTCGCGAGCAGCTGTTCGGCCTGATCCAGCGTCTCGTCCGGATCGTCAGCGAGCATTCGCTGATAGAACGCATCGGCCGGCGACAGCGCCGGCCGGTCGCCCAGCAGCACGTCCAGGAACTCGAGCGAATGGACGTATCGCCCCATGACTACGAGGCATAGTGTCAGCGGCGTCGACAGAATCAATCCGATCGGCCCCCACAGCCAGGTCCAGAACAACGCTGCGACGATGACCGCCACCGGCGAGAGGCCAGTGGAGTGGCCGTAGAGCAATGGCTCGACGACATAGCCGGTGAACGGTTCGACGATCAGGAAGAGCAACGCCGTGTACGCCGCCATCGACCAACCAGGATCGATGGCGGCGGCGAGGGCGAGCGGGGCCACCGCGCCGAGAAGCGCGCCGACATAGGGGACGAAGCGGAGCAGCCCGCACACCACGCCCCAGAGCGCCGGCGACGGGATCCCAATCAACCACAGACCGAGGCCAATCACCAGGCCGAAGCTCGCGTTCACGGCCAGCTGCGAGACGAAGTAGCGACTCAGTCGTGTCCCGACATCGTCCATGGCCATCGTCGTTCGATGCAGGTCGCTCGATCCGAACAGCCGGATGAATCGGTTCCGCAGGTCCTCCTGCTGCATCAGGATGAAGATGGCGACGATGAAGACCACCAAGGTGGTTTCGAGGGGTCCGAGCACCGGTGCGACAATCGCCCGGGCGACGTCGAGCGGTGACGTCTCAGGCGTGGCCAATTGGACCAGCACCGGCTGCTGCTGCTGCTGCTGCTGCTGCTGCGCGGCCCTGGCGAGTGCCGCAGCGTTGTTCCGAGGCGGCGGAGCGGGGGCGACGCGGCCGGGGGAGGGGCTGTTGACCAGGGTACCGCTCGGCGCCCTGGCGCCCGCGGCGCCGGTGGCAGGCGCGGCCGAGGCCGGCGCCCTGGCCGGCGCCTCTACGAAGAGTGGTGGGCCAAACTGTTCGGTGATCGATGCCACTCGTGCCGTGACGATCGCCTGCACGCCTTGCAGTTTTCGTTCGATCGTCTGGACATAGCCCGGGACATCGCTCGCGAGCAGCGCGGCCTGTCCACCGAGCAGTGTGCCGACCACCGTGATGGCGCCGAGCGCCAAGAGCATGCTCAGCGCGACTGCGGGCGCTCGCGCGAGGCCGGTGCGGCGGATCGCGTTCACCAGCGGTGACAGGACGAACGAAAGCATCACCGCCAGGGTCATCGGGATCAGCATGTCCTGCGCGATGTAGAGGACCGCGACGACGATGACAGCGACGAGGAAGCGCAGCAGGCTTCGGATTTCGGGCGCGGCGGCGGGCGGGACCGGCGGCGGTTGTTCACCAGCCGACGACAGTCGCTCGGCCGGTTCGTCGGCGGCAGGATGACCGGTACGCGGTTCTCGGTGGTCGAGCACGATGCCTCAACAGCGCAGCAAGCTTCGGTCCATCCTCGGCCACGGACGGCTAAGGGTGGAGGGCTGGTGCAGGCTCCTACTCAACCGAGTGCCCGCGTCGCGCCTTCCGACCGTTGGGAGGAGGCGAAGACACGAGACAGCGGACAGGCGACATGCAAATTCAACAGGAAAACGTTGAAACGCCTGGACCATCGCAAGGCTCGGCGCTCCCGTCACATGAGATCGAACACCTTATCCATCCGCAGCAGCTTGAAGATCGCCCGCGGCTGATCGCGCATCCCCACGATATTCACGGTGCCGCCGTCGTGATGGACGCCCCTGTAGAGGCGCACGATCGTCGCGGTACCTTCCGAGTCGATCAGTTCGAGGCCCGCCAGATCCAGCTCGATGTTGCTGCGGCGCTCCGCGAGTAGCGCGTCGATGGTCGGCTGCAGGTCGGCAACCGTGTCGTGATTCAGGTTTCCCCGGATGACCAGCACGGTCTGGTCGCCGTGGTCCTTCCGGTCGTATGTCATTGCGCTCATTGGCCGCCCTTTGCTGCGTGGATGAGCGGGCGCCCTGTGCCGCCCCGGGGAGCCGCACCGGTGCGCCCGCTGTTCGGGTGGCTCTAGTGTCTAGCAACAAAGCGAGCTCATCAAGAAGTTTGTCGAATGGTTGCTGACGATGCGAACACGAAGGCGTTCGCCGCCGATCACCCGCTATGATGCAGCCAACGTGTCTGACCCTGCACTCGTCGTGTCGGTACCCTGTCCCGAGTGCAAGGCCCCCGAGACCGTGGTGGTCTATCGCCACTTCGAGTGGGTGGGCCTGATCTGCGAGCGCTGCGCGCACGCCTGGCAGACGAGCGCGAAGAGCCACCCTGCTCTGTCGGCGATCAAGCCGTTCAAGCCGGTTCGCACGAAGCCCACCTAGACGCTCCCGTTCACCGCGCCTGACCACCCGGCGATCCGTGCGGCCAGCCGGTCCCAGCAACCGGAGGCGCACGTCTGGTGTCGCATCGAGACGGGTGAGGCGCCGCGCGCGAAGGCGCGACGTCCGCGCCCCCATCGACGGTCTTCCGATGTCTGTTGTCCCACCCGGCTGAACTGCACACAGGCGGTGCGTCCCGCACCGGTTCCAGGCCGGCGCCCGCTTCCGCGCCGGGTGGGGGTTGGCATCTAGCAACAAAGGAAGCGGAAACACATCGCGTACAGGCGTCCCGCCCATCGGGGCCGCGGTGATACCGTCGCCGCGCGCGACGCTTCCTGTGCGGCGATTGTGTGGGGGGATACCGTGGTCCGCACGCGAGGTTGGCAGCCCATCGCTAGTCACGGCGAGAGTGAACATCTAATAGATGCGCATAAGTTCGTGAGTGTGTCCGTCTATATCTCTGACTTACTATCACCGGCTTGATGTCGCCACTCGAGAAGCGCACCGGAGTGTGATGAGCGATAGTAGAATGCGGGTCTCGACCGAATACTCGTCGATCGAGTTGTTCGTCGCGATAGGATCACGCCCTTCACTCACACTGAAACCGCTGCGACCCCACCAACGTGCGCGTGGCTGGCACCTGTCTGCGCCGCGCCCTGGGAGGACGAGTTCATGACGGTGCGCCCTCAGCGTCCGATGCCCGAGAAGGTCGGCCGATATCAGCTCGAATGTTTGATCGGCCGTGGCGGAATGGGCGAAGTGTACAAAGCGTTTGATCCAGGCTTGGACAGAACGATCGCGATCAAGACGATCGCGTCTGATGCACGGGATCCTGTCTTCTTGCAGCGGCTCTATCGAGAAGCGAGCGCCTGTGGCCGGTTGCACCACCCGGGTATCGTCACCGTGTTCGATCTCGAGGAAGCGGAAGGCCTTGTATTCATCGCGATGGAGTATCTCGACGGCGAGAGCCTCGCCGACGCGATCAAGCACGAGTCGTTGGACCTCGAGGCGAAACTCAGGATTCTGGTCGAAATCCTGGAGGCGTTGGAGTACGCGCACGGCCAAGGCGTCATTCATCGCGACGTGAAGCCGAGCAACATTCACGTGCTGCCGGATGGCTCGGCCAAGCTTCTCGATTTCGGCCTCGCGCGTGTCACCCGCGCGGACGCGCTGACGGTGACCGGCGATGTGATGGGGACGCCGTACTACATGTCTCCCGAGCAGCTCAAAGGACAGGTCGTCGATGCGCGGACGGACGTCTTCGCGATGGGCGTCGTCGCCTATGAGCTGTTGACCAACCGCAAGGCCTTCGACGGAGCGGGACTCACCGAGGTCATGTTGAAAGTGCTCTCCGACGCCCCTCCGCCAATGGCCTCGGCGTGGAGCACTGCCTTTCCCGAGATCGAGCGCATCGTTCTGCGGGCGATGGCCAAGAGCGTCGATCAGCGTTATGCCACGGCGGCTGAGATGAAAGAGGCGATCGCCGCGTTTCTCGAGGAATCGCGCGATGCCATCGTCCGTCACGGCCAGAACAGCCATGCCGCGACGAGTGGCTCAGGGACGCCGGACACCACACGTACTGCCTCCGGCACCCGGTACGTTCGCCGCCATGCCGGGGCTGTCGGGTCTCAGTCGGCGACGGACGGGACTGCGATTGCCGGCTCGACACGTCGTAGTCCTGGCGCCGAACAGGTTCGGCCGACACCACTCGAGCGGGTCCCGCACTCGTTCGTGCGCAGTCGGGTCGTTCGCTGGGGCGGCCCGATTGCCGCGTTGATCCTGGTGTCGGTAGGCGCCATCGTGGCCGCGCAGCGCGGTATCTCGCCGGACGTTCCGGCGACGAGCCCGGGCGGCGCTGGAGAGAACTCGCGCACCGGAAACGAGCCAGGCAGTTCCTTCGCGCCGCCTGATCCAGCGACGACAGCTGGCGCACCGGGCGAACAGCAGCCTGGCCGTCAGACGGGCCCAGACGCGTCCGGCGTGAACGGTTCTGAGAAAACGAGTTCAAGTGGTCCGTCTATCGGTTCGGGTGCACCGCAAGCGGCTCCGGGACAGGCGCCAAGTCGCCCGGCCTCCGGCCCACGCTCCTCTGGTTCAACCAACGGTCCCGCCGCGGGGAGCCAGGTGGTCGCGGCGGCGGACGAACTGTCGCGGACATTCGGAGAGCGCCTGTCGCAGGCACTGCGAGACCGTGGTGCTGTGAACGGAGGCTCGGTGCAGGTCACGCTGCAACTGGATGTCCGAGACTCGCCCTTCCAGGGCACGTCTGGCAAGACGGGGGACTGGGTTGCGAGGGTGCGTACCCGCGACGGTGAGCGTTCGTTCAAGGGGCACGTCCTGGCGTTCTCCGAGCTCGCGCTCCGTGACGAAGCAGTGAACAAAGCGGTGGAAGTCACCGCCTCGTTCGTGTCCTCTGGGGTCAGTCCATAGCCCTCTGCTTGGACCCCTACCGGAGCGGTGGACATGGCGTCCCCGCGAGCCGCGGCGAACCGCGGCATCACGTCAATCACGAGGAGTATCGCTGATGTCGAAGAGATCGATGTGTCAGATTGCAATGGTTGCCGTCGTGGTGTTTCTCGGCTGTGCGCTGCCAGCGTCCGCCCAAGCCAAGAAGGGCGACAGCGAAGTGCAGCTGTTCGCCAGCTTCTCCATGGCGGCGAACGAGGCGGGTTCGGCTCAGGGCGACATCTTCGGGAACTACGGTCTCTTCGCCACGGATCACGTGCAAGTCGGCGGCGGGCCGACGATTAGCATCGCCAGAGGAAATCCGGTGAACGTGACCTTCGGGATCAACGCGTTTACGCGCCGCTACTTTGGCGGGTCGAGGGTTCAGCCCTATGTCGGCGGCGAGTTCTTCATGTTCGACGTGACCGACCCTGACTTCTCCTACGCCAACGCGCTCTTTGGGGTGAAGAACTACCTGTCTGAGCGAGCGGCGATCGATTTCAAGGGCGGCTACGGCTTTCTGATCAAGGAACCCGGTTCCGCCGGGCTGATCAGCTTTCAGATCGGCTTGACCGTCCTGTTCTAGCCTATAGGCATGCGACACACCCCTCTCCTGGCCGTCACGCTTGCCACCCTCGTCGGCGCAGTGCTCCACGCGCAGAGTGCGCCGTCGCTGTTCGCCGATAAGAACTACTCCGCGGGAGTGGGACGGGTGGTGGACCTGGCCTTTTCGGGGGACGGACGGCTGTTGGCGGCGGCTGGTGCGTCAGGCGAGGTCGCCGTCTGGGACACGCAAGCCGCTACGCTGGTGCGTCGCGCCAAGATGAGCGCAGAGGCGGCCACGCGGATGGCGTTCGGTGCCTCGAGCGTCGTCGCAGCAGGCACCGAGCGAGGCGGCGTCTCGGTGCTGAGCCTGATCACCGGCGATGTCCATGAGGTCGCCCGTCACGGACGCAATGCGGTGACGGCGGTGGCGCTGCTTCCCGATGGGAGCAGCGGCGCAAGCGGTGATGCAGCCGGGGACATCCTCATCTGGCAGACCGAGGGTGGGCAACCCGAACAACTGCGGGAAGGCAGCCGGCGCGAGCCGATTGTCTTCCTTGCCTTCGTCACTCCGACGACTCTTATCTCTGTGTCGAAGGAGCTCGCGGTGACCACCTGGGACGTCCCGAAGCGGCGCAGTGTCCGGCGTGGCACGCTGCAGATCGAGGCCCTGGGCCGCAGCGCCGATTTCTACGCCGCCAGTGTCGAGACGGGCGGGGGTCATCTCGCCCTTGCCTCGCAGTATCTTGCGCGGCCCCGCGGGGGCGCAATCGCCAATAGCGGCCTGGCGCGTCCCGAAGATTTGAAGCGGACGAATGTCATCGTTCCGTATACGAGCGATAGCGGCGTGGCTGGCGACCCCATCGCGTTGGGCGATTTTCTCGCCGAACGCATCGCCCTGTCTCCCGGCGCGTGCTTCGCCCTCTTCACGTCGAACTACCGTGATCAGCCGCGCCTGCACATCTGGAGTCTGGTGAAGCAAGGGCAGGATCTGGCTCGCCAAGAGCTGCCGAACCGCGCGTCGGCGTTGGCGATCGATCCGACCGGGCGTTTCGTTGCCGCGGGCCTGCAGAACGGCGAGATGCGGATCTGGCGGCTATCGGGAGTGTCGGCGTCGGACTGCCAGCTGTATCGCGATGCGCAGTCGCCCGCCGTTCAACGTGCGGGGCCACGGATCGCCGCGGGGTCGGAGGCCACGCCCCTGTTTGCCGACAAGACCGGTTTCAAGGTCGCGGTCATTCGGTTCGACGCGGGTGGTGTCGAGGCCTCCGTCGGCGAAGGCGTCGCGGAAATGGTCGGTGGCGAACTCTCCAACAGCGGGCGTGTCGTGGTCGTCGAGCGCTCCGCGATCGACGCGATCGTCAAGGAGATGCAGCTACAGGCGAGCGGATTGACTGCGGCGGACGCGGCGAAGGTAGGACGAGGCTTGAACGCGCAGAAGGTGGTTCTTGGCAGTGTTCGTCGCTTCGGTCAGACCACGTTCGTGCTGTCGGCTCGGATTGTCGACGTGGAGACGCAGCAGGTGGAAGGCAGTCGAGAGGTCACTTGCGAGAACTGCACCGAAGCCGATCTTCCCACCGCCGTGCGTGCGCTGCGGCAGGCCATCGTGCCCTGACGCTGCCTGCGTGTGCCACGAGAGCGCGACCGGTCGAACTCCCCGCAGCGCCGTCACGCCACACGGGAGGGTGACCCTATCGCGGGAATTGTGACGGCCCGTCGTCCTGCCAGCCGTCGCCGTCCAGCGCGTTGAGGAAGGCGACAATGTCGTCGATCTCGGTGGTGGACAGGCCCAGTGGGTGAATGAACGCACTCAGGTAGGGATTGGGATTGGCGCCACGGTTGTAGTACTCGACCACCGCGCGCAGCGTAGGGATCGAGCCGTCGTGCATGTACGGCGGATGGCGCGAGACGTCGCGCAGCGTTGGCGCTTTGAACGTTCCCGGCCAGGTCTCGAACACGCTCCCTTTCGTGACGGCGTGACGGCCATCGTCGGCGAACGCCTTCCGGTCCGCGTCCCACCCGATGCCGATGTTGTGGAACGCGCCGCCGGCGAATCCGGCGGCCAGGTGGCAGTGTCCGCACTCCGCTTTGCCGGCGAACAGTGCGTATCCCCGCTTGACCGCATCGGTGACGGCGTTCTCTTCGTGTCCGAGCTTCCAACGATCGACTGGGGAGTTGCCGCTCAGGCGCGTGCGCTCGTAGTCGGCAATCGCGTGAGCCACCCGCTCGTTCGTGATGCGTCGGTCGCCGAACGCCTGGACGAAGTACGGGCGATACGCGGAGACGCGCTCGAGTGTCCGGATCATGCCTTCGGCGGTGCTGCCCATTTCGTCCGCGTTGGCGATTGGTCCGATCACCTGGCGTTCGAGAGAGGTTGCGCGCCCGTCCCAGAAGTACGCCGCTTCCGGGCCTGTCTGGAACGCGGTTGGCGGCCTGAACACCGCGAGATTGATGAGCGGTGGGACCTTGCGTCGTCCTCGCCGTCCGCCGATGCCGACGGCCGTCGAGGTCCGTTGCGAGAACCCGTGTTCGGGCTGGTGGCAGGAGGCGCACGAGAGCGTGTTGTCGGCCGAGAGTCGCCGATCGAAGAACAGCCAGCGACCGAGCCGCACCCGTTCCGGCGTGGGCGGTGTCTTCAGCGCGAGAAGATTGATCGCTGCCCCGAGCGGCACGCGCGGAATCGGCTTCAGCGGATTATCCGCCTCCCACCCCGCCCGCGCGGCGCCAGGTGCGCCCGAACAGGCGGCGACCGTGAGCGCCGAGGCGATCGCCAACAGGCACCCCCGACGCCAGCGACACACCCACCTCTGGATCGCCACGCAGTGAAGAACCCGCAACGCGGTCCCGCTATTCCTGAGCGGAGGTGGGGCTGCGACGCCACTGCATCAACACGTAGACGCCTTTGTTCTCGATCTGCGTGAATCCGAGCCGCTCGTAGAGTCGACGCGCCGGGTTGAACGCCTCGACGTGGATGGAGGCGGTGACGCCGTGTGCGGATGCCTCCGCAAGCACGGCCTCGAGCAGGGCTGTACCGATGCCCTGGCCACGGAACAACGGCAGGAGTGAGATATCCACGATGCGCAGATCGGTCGGGCCGTGATGCAGGTACAGCCGTCCGATAGGGTCAGAGCCGGACAGGATGATCGTCCGCGTCGCGTCGGCGTAGAAGGTCGCGTAGTGGTGGAACTGAAAGCCGAATTGCTGATCGAGAAATGCCAGCTTGACCTCGTCGGTCCATCCGGTGGGCGCCAGCTCGTCCCATCGCGTCGACGCGTATAGCGTTGCCAGAAAGGCACGATCGTCTTGGTGCTCGTCACGGAGTCCGATCGCCTGCTCGGTAAGACGCGACGGTAGGAGGATCGACGTTGTCAGCATCTCTGAAGAACCTCACGAAAGTCGAGCGCGAGGCGATTATCACACTTCACATGGAGTGACGACCACCGTGAGACGTTGCAGCTGCCTTCAGTGAGGCCGCCAAGTGACTAGTCGTGCTTGACGCGCTCATCGCCTGCCTCCTAACGTATCGCGCGTGATCCAATCTGCGGCGGCCGGTGAGGGATTGCCCGAGGTGGCGTCGGTGTGGCTGCCAACCTATCAGCCCGCGAGGCGCGGTCACTGGGCCATTCGAACTATCGCGATGGCGGCCTCGCGAGGGTATTGGGGAGACGTCTATCCGGTCGAGAGCTCGGCCATCATGGTGCACACACGCCCCGGCGCGAAGGCATCGTGGATGTCGCTGCTTCCCTCGGAGATTGAGAGTCAGGTAATCGGGCTGGATGCTGCCTACGGTCACACGGTCGTCTTCGGGCTGGGCATGGGCTGGCTGGCAGCCAATGCGGCGCTCCGCCCAGCCGTCGAGCGCGTCACCGTCGTCGAGCGCGACGCAGACGTGATCGGACTGGTGGAGGACACCGGGGTGTTCGCGCAACTCCCTGCCGCGGCGCGAGACAAGCTGGTCATCGTGCACGAGGATGCCCTGCAGTGGAGGCCGACATCTGCCGTCGACACGTTGCAGGCCGATATCTGGCTGCACGTGACCGAGGACGGCAAGGTCGACGAGGTCCGGCGGATGCACGCCAATGTCGCGCCCACATGGATCTATTTCTGGGGACAGGAGATGGAGATCTGGCGCTGCGCCTGCCAGCGCGCGGGCGGCATCCCCGACTCGCTCGAGTGGGCGACCGTTCGGGCAATCGTTGCTGAGGACCTGGCGCTTCCGCTCGTGCTTCCCGAGTGGCCGGAGTATCCACGTCGCATTGCTGCCGCGGCGCCATGGTGGACGCCGCGCGCCGGTACCTGGTGGCAGCCGCGGAGCGGCGCCCCATCTGCGTGAGAGGACGCTATGAGCACCCTGACATTCGATGCCGCAAAGAAGGCCGAGGGACAGACGTTTGCGATGAACGTCGACGGGATGACGACGCTCGACTTGGTGCTGTCGCAGGTGGAGGAGCGCGACGCGCCGGACGGGTATCCAGCTGATCTCCAAAAGCCGTTCTCGATGATTTTCACCGGCGCGCACGCGAGTCCCTGCGAGCAGCGCACCTATGTGCTCGAGAGCCCGGGACTCGGCCGGCAGGAGATATTTCTCGTGCCGATCGGCGAGGACGTCAGCGCGGGCACCGTGACGTATCAGGCGCTCTTCAGCTGACGGCCGTCATCGCGCCGTTGCCGTGCCACGCGCGCCGCTCGTCCGAGACGGCCGCGCGTGGCGTCCGGTGGCGGTCTCAACCGACTCCAGGTCGGCGTCAACGAGACCGCGTCACGATCGCATCGGGAACACCCCATAGAGGCAGATGCAGAAGTTCACGACCAGATAGGGCTGGCGATTTTCGTGCGGCTGGATGGCCATCGCGCCCGCCGCGGTGATCGCCTGCGCGTTCAGCTCTTGAGGCTGCGGTGGCACCGCGGTCGACCAGGCGGTGAAGCCGACCGTTCCGCTGATCGGCCGGAAGAGCAGCGAGGTGGCGGCGGGGGTCGCAGTGAGCGCGACGCTGCCGGGAGCCGACGCGCCCGAGACCTGATGTGTGTGAGACGGAAGCTGCCCAGGGCTCAGCATCACCGTCGGGGCGCCGAGCGAGACGTTCACGGCATTGGCCTGGGGAACCGTCGCAGCATTGTTTCCCCAATGCATCGGCACCCGTGAACAGAGATTGGGGAGGCCGACCGTTTGCGGGAACGTGCCGCCATAGATGTTGCCGATGACGGCGTAGAGTGCCTGGTTCTGTTGCAAGGGAACCGTCTGCCCATTGCACTGGGCCCAGTCCATGGGTGCCCAGCTATAGGCGAGGGCCCGGATCTCACCGTAAAACGCGTCGGCCATGGTGTGCCTCCTGTCAGTTGAAGGTCGGGTAGTCACCGACCAGCGCGATGATGTAGCTGAGGCAAAGGCTCGGCATCAGATTGGAGTGCGCGCCGCCAGACCATCCCGTCCACGACAGCGCGTTCGAGTCGAGGAGCCGCCGGGTGACGTTTGCCGACGTGCTTGGCAGGTAGGCAGTTGTGCCGGCAGGAGCGGCCGCATAGAGCAGACCGCTTGGCGTGGCTGACGTCGCGGGACCCGTGTAGGCCATCATCTGATGCGTGTGCGGGGGCACGTTGTCCGACGTCAGGGTCACGGTGGCGACGCCGCCGCTGCTGGCGCGCGGGTAGTTGGTCAGCCCCGTGCCTTGCCCTTGACCGATGGCCAGTGCGCCTTGCAGATTGGGCACACCGAAGGTGGAGACCCCATCGCCGCCGAAGGCCGTGCCTATCAATGAATACAGCGCCTGGTACTGGGAGATGGGCAGCAGCTGGCCGTTGCAGAATGCCCAATCCTCCGGGGCGTAGTTGCCCGCGAAGATGCGGATTTCGCCGAGATAGTTATCCATGAGGGGGCGCTCCGGTCCGTGTTACGGACGGCTGGGATAGAGGCCGAGCAGCGCGATGCAATAGTTCAACGCGACGTATGGCTGGCGGTTCTCGTGCGGAAGACCGCCACCGCTGCTCTGGACCGTACTGGGATCGAGGGCGACGAGTGGCAGCGGTGTCGCCGGTCCATACGTGTATGGGGCCGCGGTGCTGCCGGATGGTGCAATCGTCGCGGGAATATTGTTGAGAGGATTGGCCACCGTCGCATTGTTGCTGTCCACATACACCGCGTGGTTGTGCAGCGGCAGGCCGCTGAGTGGCGTCAGCGTGACGGTCTCGACGCCGCCTCTGGTGCCGATGTTGCCGGTAGTCGACGGCTGCACGTGCATCGGGACACGGCTGCGCAGATCCGGCAGTGCGAAGGTGTTGCGACCATCACCTCCGTAGACGGCGCCAATCAGCGAGAAGAGCGCCATGTAGCTGTTGACTTGGAGAACGGATCCATCACAGGCATGCCATCCCTTCGGCGCATTGGGATAGGGGAAGAGTCTGATCTCGCCAACGAAAGGTTCCATCGATTCGCCTCTGCGCTCGGAGCTTACATAACGCGATGCGCGGCGTCGAGAGCCTTTCGTGAGTTAGAGCAAGCTGAGATTAAGAAAAATATCGTGCTGAGATAGCAAGAAAGCGCGGCTATGAGACGACGAGACTGAGCCTTCAGCAGAACCATGTCACGCCAGCGTTACGCCCTGAGTCGCCTCGACCCAGCGCCAATGCCTCCGCGATGGGTCGATTCGTACGCCGCCGACCCACCGGACCGGAGGAGCGAGAGACAGCCAGTCGGTCTCGCCGCGCAGGACATCGCGGCCCGTTTGTGTGACAGTCAGCCGATCGCTGAACGGACGCTTGGGATCGAGTACCGATCGTTGGTAGACCGCCGGCGTCGTACGTCCCATCTCGTCGAGGATGTGCAGGAACATCGTGTCGCCGAGAAACGGCAGCGGTTCGAGCTCCGCCTGCGAGATCCGCCACAGGTCGCCCACCGTCGCTGGATGCCTCGACAGAATCTGCAAGAGCAGCGACTGCGTCAGGCTGAGGCCGTTCGCCGACGCCGGGAGCTCCCGCAGGTGGCGAGATAGCGCTGGCCCGAGATGCGGGAGCGCGGGTGTGTCCGTGCGGGCGATGGTCGCGAGCGCACTCGGATCGTCCGCTGTCAACGCTGTCCACGCGGCGGCACCGAGCGATAACCGTTCCGCATCGATGACGTCACGCCGGTTCCAGAGCAGGCGCATGGCTTCGGGCGGGAGCTGGCCGAGGCCGATGAAGCGGCGCGAGCCGGGGAAGTGGTTCACCGAAATCAGCTCGAGGACACGTGGCGGTCGCGTGCGCGCGTAATGGGCCAGGCAGCGGATCAGGGACAGTTGATCGTGGCTGTCGTGTTCGGCCCAGATGACCACTCGCTCGTATCTCTCCGCTGATACTGCGAGCCGATGGTCGGCGGCGGTCAGTTCCGAGAGCAGCCGGTCGTAGCCGGGGCCGGTCGCCATGCCGCTGTCGGCGTGAAAGCGAGCGCGCTGCGCAATCCAGTCTGCCGCGTTGGTCACGGGGCCGACGGGGAATGAATCCCAGACTTCGAGGAAGTCGCCGTTGAACCGTGCGGCCTCGAGCGCTCCTTTGATGTCCGAGCCGCAGCGGATGTGCAGCGTCGACATGTCGGCGTCGATGGCGGGGCCGGGCTGCGCGATTGCCGCGCGCGCGGCGGTCTGCGCCATCACATGTGTACGCAGGTCGCGCCAGCTGCCGAACCTCAGCTCGCGAGCGATCGCGAACTGCGCATCGGCGAGCTTGGCGTCCGCGATGGCGGGTGCATGTGGAGCCAGGGCGTCGGCGAGGCGCCGGCGCGCTGTGGCATCCCCGGCGCGAACCGCGCGGAGGAGGTCTTTCGCTCGCTTGCGTTGCTGATCGAGATGAAGTCGGAAGGCGGCGTATGGGTCGGACGTGCCGGGCATGCGGATCCCCTTTCGCGTGCCTGCGTCCGCACCAGGCTGAAAGAGGACGATAGATCGCGGTGTGTCGATCGATCGTGGTCGTGGGCGCAGCCCTTTCCGCGGACGTGGAGGCTTCGACCGAGCGCGTTCATTCTGCGCCGGTTACGCGGCATGGTCAATGGCATGGCTGCGGAGGGCGTTCGCCACAGTCTCGCGGCCTGCCCGTCTGCGTGTCGAAACTCGCGCGTCCGTCCCGTCCGATGGAATGGCTCCTGGCTCAATGCGGAGTTGCACTGCGGTGCATGTTTAGTCATCATACGAGACCATATGGCTGCCGCCGCCCTCACCGACTTCGAATTCATGACGCTGCTGGCGATCCTGCGGCTTGGTGACGACGCCTACGGTGTCCCGATCATGCGCGCTATCGAGGACGCCGGACGTCCGGGGGTGATGCGGGCTGCAGTCTACGCGGCGTTGGATCGCCTGCAACGCAAGGGCCTCGTGCGGTCGCGAACGGGCGATCCCACCCCAGAACGTGGCGGCCGCGCCAAACGATACTTTCAGCTCACGGCGAAGGGCCTCACCGCCACCCGCGACATGCACCGAACACTCACCGCGTTGAGCGCGGGATTACCCGCGTTGAAAGGAGCATCAGCATGAACCGGCGCACTCCACGTGTGGGCTTGGCGCTGCTCCGGCTGGTTGACGACGAGACGGTGGTCGGCGACCTGCTGGAAGAGTTCGAGGCGGGCCGGGGCCGCTGGTGGTTGACGGCACAAGCCCTCGGAGCGGTGGCGTTGTCGGCGGTGCGGGATGTGCGCGCGCATCCCTTCTTGAGCGGCCGGGGCGTGGTGATCTCGATCGCAATCTTGTGGTCACTGCTGGGGGTGGTTGATTGGATCTGGGACAGGTGGCTCGCCGAGGCTGCCTTTTACGCGGGCTATCGCATGTTCGGTGAGGTCGAGTTCCTGGCCCCAATGTTGTGGATCAAGGCTCTCACGCTGTGCCCGATCGGGTTCGCAACAGGGTGGGTGTCCTCGCGGGTGCACCCCGCCCGGCATCCCGGCGCGCTGATGTTGACGGCGGTGGCCGTGTTCTGTCTTGACCTGCCCCCGATCGTGCGGAGCCTTTTCGAGATCGTCGTCTTCCCGCACGCGAACCTCGGGTGGTTCGTGCTGAAGCTCATGACAGGGCATGCCCTGTTCGCGGTCGTGTCGCTCGTCGCTGGTTGGTTCACAGGAAGTCAGCGCGGCGGGTTTCGGGCGGCACAGGCGTAGGCGGCCTCCTGCCGACGCCCGTCCGCCCGCACCATCAGGCGCAGCACGTGGGATCGCAGCAGTGGCGCCTGGTTGCGCTCGGCTTGTGCGCGCGAATGAACGCGCCCATGATTCGGCCGTCGATCTGCGTCGCCGCCTCGTCGCCAGGAAGTCCGGCGTCAGCAAGGAACTGCGCCGCATCCTCGGCGGTGTAGACGCGCGTCGGTTCGATCTCCGGCTGCTCGAAACCCGCCCGCGTCAACTTCTCGCGATACTCGTCCTCATGTAGTGCGCCAGCCACACATCCCAGCCACAACTCCATGTTTCGGCGCATCGCTTCCGGCAGTGCCGCACCGCGCGTCACGACATCGGACACCGCCAATCGCCCGCCCGGCTTCAACACGCGGAACGCTTCGGCGAGAACGCGATCCTTGTCCGCCGACAGGTTGATCACGCAGTTCGAGATGATCACGTCCACGGAGTCGTTCGGCAACGGGATGGCCTCGATCTCGCCTCGCAGGAATTCCACGTTGGTCGCGCCGGCTCGCTCCTGGTTGGCGCGTGCGAGGGCGAGCATGTCGTCGGTCATGTCGAGGCCGTAAGCTTTGCCGTTGGCGCCGACACGTCGTGCAGACAGCAAGACATCGATCCCGCCGCCCGAACCGAGATCGAGCACGGTTTCGCCGGATTTCAACGCTGCCAGCGCGGTCGGGTTGCCGCACCCGAGCGACGCCAGCAACGCCTCGACCGGAATAGCCGCAGCTTGCGCCTCGTCGTAGAGGTTGGACGTGATGGGATCCGGGCCACATCCCGCCGCGCTCCCGCACCCACAACTTGCTGCCCCCCTGCCGGCCCGGCGTGCAGCCTCACCGTATCGCTGTTGAACCGCCCCTTTCACCGTGCTGTCACCTGTCTGCATCGCCTCGCTCCTTTGCCGTTGACATTCGCCTATGCGAATATCATCCGCCGATGCTATATTCGTCAAGGCGAATATGACCAAGGCGAGACGCACATCGACGACGACTGCGATCGACGAGCTGGAAGACGTCTTTAAGGCGCTGGCGGACAAGACCCGTCTGCGCATCCTGGCGCTGCTCGGACGCGATGAAGTCTGCGTCTGCCACATTCACGACACCCTGCGCGTGCCGCAGCCAACCGCGTCGCGCCATCTCGCGTATCTGCGCCGCATCGGCCTCGTGGACGCCCGTCGCGAAGGGGTGTGGATGCACTACAAAGTATCGACGTCGCTCGATCCGGTCGTGCGCGGTGTCGTGGATGCGGCCGTGCACGCGCTGACGCACGTGCCGACGACCGATCGTGATCGACGGCACTATCAGAAAGCCTTCGGTGAACTGCGGGCGCTCGACGCGTGCAGTGGGGGCACGTGCTGCGGCCCTCGTGGAGAGGCATAGGTGCCCATGCTGACGATCGAGCGCGCAGCGGCCGAAGACGTGCTTGCGGTCCGCTCGCTCCTTGCACGGGTCGGGCTGCCCCTGGACGGTGTCACAGGCGACCTGCCGATGGTCGTGGCTCGGCACGATGGGCGCGTCGTCGGCGTCGCGGCTTTCGAACCGTATGCAGACGGTGCGCTGCTGCGGTCCGTCGCCGTCGATCCCCAGTTCCACGGAGAGGGGATCGGGCATGCCGTGACAACGGCGGTGCTGCGCATCGCGGATGATGCCCGGTTCCACGACGTCTTCTTACTGACGACGACGGCCGAGCGGTTCTTCCCACGATTCGGTTTTGAGGTCGTGTCGCGCGCTGATGTCCCTGCGTCCGTCAGCGCCGCGGTGGAGTTCGTGTCGGCGTGCCCAGCATCGGCCATCGTGATGCGACGGCGTGTGCGAGTGGACCTGTGAGCAGCACCGTCGCCCGTCCCCTCGCCGCGGAGTTCATCGGCACCACGCTGTTGCTCGCCGCGGTTGTCGGGTCGGGGATCATGGGTGATCGGCTCTCGGCGGGCAACATGGGCATCGCTCTGCTCGCGAACACGATCGCGACGGGCGCGGCGTTGGTGGCGCTGGTGTTGACGTTCGCGCCGATCTCCGGCGCGCACTTCAACCCGGCGGTGTCGGTGGCGGACGCGTCACGAGGCGGGCTGTCGTGGTCACGAGTGCCGGGGTATGTCGCCGCGCAGATGACAGGGGCTGTGAGCGGCGTGTGGGCGGCTCACGCGATGTTCGGCGAGCCGATCCTGATGGTGTCGTCGCACACCCGCAGCGGTGCGCCGCAGGCATTCAGCGAGTTCGTCGCGACCTTTGGCCTGCTCTCGGTGATCTGGGGCTGTTCACGTCGCCGCGCAGCAGTGGTGCCGTTCGCGGTCGCGGCGTACATCATGTCGGCGTATTGGTTCACGGCTTCCACGTCGTTCGCCAACCCCGCCGCGACCGTCGCCCGCGCCCTCACGAACACGTTTGCAGGCATCCGTCCTGCTGACGTCGTCCCGTTCGTGCTTGCACAAGCGTGCGGGGCCGCAGCCGCGACGGTCCTGTTTCATTGGCTGGCCCCGGCGCTCTCCGCGACGGCTCACGGTGTCGTCGCCGTCTCAGCGCGAGAGGGTGATCTTGTATGACGACGGTGCTGTTCGCGTGCGTCCACAACGCCGGCCGGTCGCAGATGGCCGCAGCGCTCTTCAACCAGATCGCGGACCCGACGAAGGCCCGGGCACTCTCGGCAGGCACCGACCCCGCCGATCGCGTGCATCCCGAAGTTGTGACGGTGATGCGGGATCTCGATATCGACCTGTCGATGGCCCCGACGACTCGCTTGACCCCCGACCTTGCCAACGCGACGCAGATGTTGATCACGATGGGGTGCGGCGACCAGTGCCCCGTTGTGCCGGGGGCTCGGCGAGACGACTGGCCGTTGGACGATCCGAAGGGCAAGACGTTGTCGGCCGTGCGGGTCATTCGTGATGACATCCGGCAGCGGGTGGGGTCGCTGATCGACCGCGAAGGATGGCGGTAGGCCCTATGCCGGGTTGGCTGCCGGCCGATGGTTGGTCCTGAGTCTTTCGCGCGGTTCGGTGTTGGGCGCGTTGCGTGTCCCGTGCGAGAACGTCGATCCGGTGGCGCTTCGCGACCCTCCGCCCCGTTGCGCTTGCAGCGCTGTTTGGGTGCTCACCCGTCTGGTCGCCCTGCAGTTGCTCCGCGCCTCTTCTGGCCGACGATCGTTTCCAGTGGCGTGGGTTGAACGCCTGCGGCCAGCGCGGACGGATATCGACAGTTCGCGCCTGGGCCCTGCTCGATGAATCGGGATTGTCCGACACCGTGCGCCGTTTTTGCTGGAGAACGATTGGCCGGGCGCAGGCTCGAAGGAGACTGCCATTGAGCATCCAACAATCACCTGCTCGGTTGGAGCGATCCCGTAAGTTGTTGTAGGGAAGTGGAGCCGGCGACCCGACTTGAACGGGTGACCTGCTGATTACGAATTGACGGCAGGGCAGATGGGGCGGGTTCCGGTGGACGGTGATGGACGATTTATCTAGAGATTCTGTCCATGCGGTGTCTTGGGTGTCCGCCCGCGTCCGCCGGCTTGGGTGTCAACTTGGGTGTCAGGGCGCTTCGTCGGGAGGGTTTCTCTGGCCGAAGCTATGTTCGTCTACGGTGAACTTCGCGGCATCAGGGATCCGGAAGAGGGGGAGCGGAGATGCTGGAAGGTTAAGGCGAGCAAAGGCCGATTGCACGAACTCTCGCCAGAATGGCCATGCGTTGAACGGCGCGTTAACTCTGGCGAACTCATCGAGGGCGCCGGCATCGAGTTCAGGACCCTCGTTCACGCGGTATAGGAGTTCGGCCGTCGCACGAAGGTCGAGCGCCGGCAGAGACTCGTGAGAATCCTCAGCCGGTAGAATGCGCATCAGAAACGTAGTCGTGATGCATACCTGCTGGTCTCGGCGCTGGACCGTCGGACGAGTGAATCCAACCTTTGGCTGGATGCGAGTGGGAAGACCCTCGAACGCGCTATAGCCAGTGAGGGCGCTGAACTGAAGAAACCGGACTTGCTCGATTTCCAGTCGCGCCGCCGCTCTCGCGGCGGCGCTTAAGGGCTTGGGTGCGGGTTTAGAGGGTGGCTTGGCACCCTGCTGGGCAGATTCGTCGTTCGCCATTTACGCCGCCAAGGCGCATTCTTCTTCGGTCTCTTCCTCGTTGACCGGAGCCTCTTCAGGGCCGTGTGTCGCACGGCCCTCGCAGATGTACTTGATCGTTGACCAACTCAGCGACAATGACCCGGTCGTAGCGTCGTACTCCCTGGCTGCCTGCCACTCGAGTGTATTGATCCAAGTAGTCGACATCTGTTGCTCAAGGAGTGGGAGTTCGGACAAGTCTCCACTGGCCCTAGACACCTGCCAGAACGCATCCTGGATCAACGTCTCTCCCATCCGTGGGTCTGACTTCATCCGTATGCGTTCGTCGCTGCCTTCGTCCGGTAGCTGACCCGCCTCCCAACGCTTGACGCTTGCGATGCCAGCGCCAATGAGCTTCGCGAATGCGGCTTGCGACAGCCGCCGCGTTTCCCGAAACTCCCTGAGCTCAGCACTTCGCTTCTGCCGGTACGCCTCCTGTACGGCTTTCTGGAAGGCCGCCATGTCTCGTCCGTGCACCGTGGCATAACCGCAGTTCGGGCACTGAAGGCCCTGCATCTCAACAGTCACTGCGGAGCCACGATACTTGCCGGTAAGCTTTGTCGCATCCGATTGAACGAGCTGTGCCTGATCGCATTGCGGGCAAGTCATCGTCGCCTCGTTGTTCTCCTAGAAAAATCAGCCTTGTGCAGCGAAAACACGACTAGATGCCCATCATGATGAATGCCAAACTTGAAGTACATCTCCGCGCCGAAAGTTCTTGAGTTCCAGACAAACGGGATCATCTGAACTTTCCTGCAAGCTGGCTCATCGGCCAGTCCTGGGGCTTCCGGTTCTTCAAAATCAGGTGAGGACACTTCGTTCGCGGCACGCTGAAGTGCCTCAAGCTGCGATTGACTTGTGCTCAGATGGAGCGACTCAAAATCGTCGTTCAGCTTGTACGTGTTGCATGGATACCACTCTCCCTCTCTAAGACGCAGCCTGGCGAACTCAAGGGCCGTGTCAATAGCGGCGGCAGTGAGCGGCTGGACGGAATGGGATGGCGGACGCCGCATCGGTGGGAGAGGCGCATGGTACTCATCCGGAGGGTTGTCTCCAAGGATTTAAACGGTATCACTTGATACCGTCCTGGATCAACTCAGATGAGATTCGCTGTCTCTTCGTCTCCTCGGCGCCTACTCACAATGTATGTATCGGCCTGAGCCCATCGGCGCTCCATCCGGAAACGCTCAAGCTCGAAACAGTGAACATCCACGACCTGACGGAGCACCTAATGCGCCTCCTCGCGCCCGAGCATCGCCCAGTACTGCGCGATCCGCTCCTGTAGCCGCTCGCGGTCCTGCTCGATTCCATCCACCCACTGCTCGTAGGTAGCCAGCGTCGTCGCCGGCACCGGCTGACCGGTCCGTTGCGCCTCAAGCAGCTCCCGAATCACCACGGCCATCCGGCGGATCGTCTCAGACGTGTGCTCGACGGTCTGTAGCAGGCCGGCTGTCGTCTCGTTGCTCATCGTCGTGTGACCACGTCTGTCCCGGGGGTCTGGTTCGATCCCGGCATGCCGATCACTCTGGCCCCCGGGATCGAAATCCGCTGCCCGAACTGCCGCCGCTGGCATCCCCTCGTCGCGACCACCACCACCAGCGAGCACGAGCACGTCAAGGACATGCTCGATTTCTACTGCGGCCCACGCGGGCCCTACTACGGCGGCCAGCGCGGAAGCACCAGCAACCGGCATGAGACGAGGCGCCCGCGCACCTGCGAGCGCCCCGATTCTGGATCAGTCTGACGTCGTCGCAGCCTTCCGCCTGAGTGCTGCCGCGTCCCGCCTCGCCAGTTCCTTCCACCGCCGCAAAGCGTGCGCGCTGACGCTTGCGTGGTCCGCCCATGCTGGATCAGGCGTCGACGGCTCGCGCAGTTTCCTTGTGCGTGTCGTAGATCGCCTGCACCTGAGCTCTATCGAGCCGGCGCAACCGAATGAGCTCACCAGCGACCGCAGCGATGACGGCTTGGTGGCTCTCGACGAACCTGTAGGCCCGCGCCGCGAGAGTGCGAAGACTGGCCTCCGCGCTCTCGTTAGTGAAGCCGTGGAACTCTACGAGCGCCCCGCCGCATAGCCCAATCTGCTGAAGATCTGCGCCCCACCCACAGTCGTCGTTCTTCGGGATGCGGTGAATCAAGCGTTCGGCGAATGCGCCCGCCATGATTTCGACGATCAGGCGATGGATGGTATCGAGAGACGCCAACTCGAGGTCGATGTCGCCTGTCTTCGTGAATCCGAGCGAGCCAGGCTGAAGCGAGTCGATCGTCACCCACTCGAATGGGAGATCGAACGCGACGCAGGCCACCGCGTGGCCAGCTTCGTGAGTGGCCGAACGTCGCGTCAGCGGCGACGTCGGCCCCTTCAATGTTCCGTTCTTGCGCCTCGCCTTAGCCATTCGTTCCATCGGCCGCGCCCGCTCGACGCCGTTGCGCGGCCGTTTCCTGCCGTTGCAGTTCTCGGCGCCGCCGACCTGCCTTTGCGCTGCGCGATTCCAGCCGCTCGAGAACGGACAGCATCAGTCCTGCGGAGTGCTCGACGCCCACCGCGCCGCGTGCGTCCTGGCGGGCTTCTGAGCGGTCCAAGATGGCCGTGAGTCGGGCGATGAGCCTTTGGCCACGAGGCGTCACTGTCCGCCGCCTTTGGTCAGCCCCCTCTGGCGACCGAGGTAGCGAACCGCCCGCCGCACGATCTGTCTGGCCGAACGGGGGAGCCGGTACCACAGAGGCACCAACGCGGCGTCGATAGGCTCCAGTCGTACGGACGCAGTGCGCGCGGCCTTCATCGTTCACCGCCCCGATCGGCCAGAACGTGATACGCGATGGCGAGGCCCACGGCGATCCCAGGGATGCCGTACAGGCAGTGCAGGGCGCCAATCCGGTTGCCCGGAGCGAAGTCTGGTGACGTCAGCACCTTGTCGCCGCTCTTGAGCGCGAGATCGAGCTCGCGCCACGGTCCCACCGTGGCCTCTTGGTCAATGAACTGCCACGCGGCATCCTCCAGTGACCCGGGACGATGATTCACTTTCCGAACGTGCGCAAGCGCACGCGCGACTAGGTCTAGTTGACGCTCGTTGGCCTCGTCATCCACCAGCATGACGATGGCGGCGAGCATGGGTGGCAGTGCTGGAGTCTTGCGGGAACGTGCGCGTGGTTGCGCTACACGTGCGACATGCTTCGACATGTGACCTCCTCTGAAACGGGAGGCCGAGCGGCTACACTAAGTTGTAGCTCGTCGACCGACTAGAGCGGTTGACTGGTTAGGAGCGCTTGCGGGGGGCAACCCGCTTGCGCTCCGGTTTCGTCATGTCGACATCCTTGGACTTGAGCCACATCTGGATCGCACGACGAACCTGCTCGCTAGGCTGTATTCCGTCGCGCTCCCAGACGAAACGAAGGCCCTCCAATAGCTCGTCATCGATACGAAATGTGCTCACTGTCCTCGGAGTCATTGCGAGAGCGTATCGTAATACGTTGCTTTGCGCAATAGTGCGTCGCGTTACAGTCGCCTCTCCCCAGTAACAAGCTCCGACACTCTCATCGGTCGCTGGGCACTTCGCGTGTTTAGCAACCACCTCTCGACATCCTGCCGCCGCCATTCGTAACGCACACCTTTGCCAGCACCGAACCTCTGGAACGCAGGCACGTACCCATTCCTGATTCGCTTGTAGAGGGTGTTCTCGTGGATGCGCAGAAGGCGGCACATGTCCTCCACTAGCATCACCATCGGGTAGCCCTCGTCTCTCAGCTCTGACACAGTCGCCCCCCATCGGATAGTGTTCAGGCTCACTTTTACCCGACCGCACCATTGGGCTCCAAAACTGTGTCTTGGTTTGTCCTACATGACGTGCCACTGCGCCAGCGGCTGGATCTGCGAGGAGCAACACTAGGTCTCCGTAGGCGAGTTGGTAAACCTCGAATCCAAAAGCGCGTTCAGCGTCTTGAGGTATTCCAGTTGCCCGACTAGCTTTTGCCACTGACCGCGTCTAGCTTCTGGCACGGCTGTGTAGATGTACGGAACTGGCGTCGCGGCCAGGAATAGCTGCTTCTCCACTGGTCCGATGCGCGAGGCGATCCACTCACACGCAGCTCCTCGAGTGGCTTCGACATGCCGTTGCCCGTCATCTGACCAGCCGTCGTGTGCCGCAATGCTGATTGCGCTGTGGAACGCTCCGATGACCATGGCGAGTTCCTCGTTTAGCGTTGCAAGCGAACGCTGTCTCGCAACATCTCGCTCGAGCTGATTTTTCTGCGCCGTCAGTTCTGAGACCGTCGTCGCCAGCCTCTCGTTCTCCAATTGCAGCCTCACGGCCGGCGCGCGGAAGGCGTGGACGGAAACCTCCAACAGAGGCACCACGAAGTACGCCACGATGAGCACGGCGACGCCCTGGACTACCGCGTCCATCTGCTGCGCCCGTGTAGATGCCCATCCGTACAACGCGGCAGCAACGATGATCGTTTGAACGCCCTCACGGGGAGACCGCCTCCAGCTACGAAGGGACGGCACCCTTGCGGCGGCCCAGTTCGTCGCGTCGCTTGGCACTGTGCGAACCTCCCCGCAGCACGTGAAACGCCTACACGTCTCCCGGCCGCAGGCTGAAGGCCTGACGCAGCTACCGGCACCGGCATGGAGACGGTGCGGATCATGTTTCAGATAGCCTCACTTGTTCCTGTCATGGTGCGGGCCAGGGGAAGTAAAAGTCTTCGATCGGAGAATCCAAACCAGCGGGTTTTACGCCTCCGCGCACACTAAGCCCGTCACCCTCAGCGAGTTAACCGCGAATCCAACCCGCAACTAGGAGACGAACGACGCCCCACGGCCGCGCGCCAGCTGGCCTGCCGCCGCGATCTGCCGCGGCAAGCTGTCGAACAACCGCCGCACGTCCGCTCTGAGGCCGTCGTGCGCATCGCGAAGTCCTCGCAGTTCCGTCACGACGTCCTCATTGCTCGGCGTGCTGCCGCCACCACCGCCGCCAAGGTTCAGACGCCTGTTGGCGCCAGAGAACAGCACGTCTTCTGGCCCAGCTTCACCAGCCGTAAACTGCGTGGGGCCAGAAACGCGGTAGAACCCACCAGCCGCTTGATTGCCGCCGTCAGACGGCCCGCCACCCACGTCCACCGTTCGACGATTGACCGTGATGTCGATGGACGTCGGAATGTTCTTGATTGCGTTGGTGATGTCGTTCGCCGCGCTGACCCCTTCGTTCCCGAACTCGCGCCACGGCTCAATGCTGCCAGGCAGGTCCACCTCCGTCAGCTGGGTGACCTGGCTGCTCAACTCTCCCGTGCCGTCGATCGCCTGCCAATTGGCGTCATCAGCCGCACGCTTGAACCGCTGCAATCCATCAGGCAGGTCCGCGCCGAGCACCTTCCCAATGGCCTTGAGCACGTCCAGGATCTGCTCGTTGACTTCCTTCATGTCCTCGCCGACGAGGCCCTGCGCCGCGGCCTGATCGATGAGGGCCTGCGTGTTCTCGTCAACCGCGTAGGTGCCCTTCTGCTGCAGTTCCCACAGGGTCTGCAGTGTCTGCTGCTGTGCGAGCAGGGCTTGGTCGGCGGTCAGTCCGCCCGCCGTCATGGCGTTGAAGTTGTCGACGGCGACGTGGCCCAGGTCGTCGAACGTCTCTTGCGTCAGGAGGCCGGAGTTGTACAGGCCCTGCAGCATCTGCTGCGTGCCGGTGATGGAGTCGCCGAGCGCCTCGTTCTTGTCGAAGAAGGTATCGATCGCCGACAGATTGCCGAAGGCGGCCGACTGCGTCAGTCCGAACTGATCGGCCACGGCGCTCAGGTCGCTCAGCGACGTGTCCATTTGATCGAGCGCGTCCAAGAACGGCACGCCCGCCTGCAACGAGGCCCCGAACGCCGCCTGCGCCAGGCGTCCCAGCCGATCGAAGGATTCTTGGTCGATAGCGCCAGCGCCGATCTCTGACTGGAGCTTCGCGACTTCGTCCTGGTTCGGATCCTTGCCGGCCTGCAGCTCTTTGAGCGTCCGTATCTTCTCGGCGACGTCACCGACGGCGCCGCCGACGATGCCGCCGAAGCCGGTCTGGACATCAGACGCCTGTTTCTGCAGGAAGTCAGTCACGGCTTTGGATTCCGTGCCGGTCTGCCGAATCAGGTCGACAATCTCGCGCAGGTCGTCGGAAATCAGCCCGCCATCAAAGAAGTCCGCGAACTGGCCGAACGACTCGTTCAAGACACGCGTCGCCTGCGCGCTCGTGAACATGCCCGTTTCGAGCATGGAGAACACGTCGTGCAACTTGCCCGTCAGACGATCGATGTTGTCGGTGTCGAGGCCGTCGAGGTTGATCAACTTGCCGAGGTTGAAGATTTCGGCCGCTTGGCGATCGCCGCGGAACAGGTTCTTGGCATCCTTGGCGATCTCGTCGCCCATTCCTTCGGTGATGCGGATGCCCCAGTCACGGCCGACCCGCTCCATGACATCTTCGCCAGCCGAATGATGCAGCGCGTCAGCCACCAGCCCGAACATCGACCCGGCAGCCTCACCGATGGCCTCACCAACCTTGCTGCCATGCGTGAGGCTCTTACCAATCGCGCCCCCAACGCCTGCGCCTACCGACGATGCGATGGCCGCGCCGGTCTGTTCCCAGTCGGCACCATTGATGAGCGCGCTGGAGATGATGCTTGGGACGTTCTCAATCGACTTCTGGAAGCCTTCGCCGAAACCCTCCTTGAGCCTGTCTCCGAACGTGCTGGCCTCGTCTCCAGCGCTCCGGATCTCAGCCGGCAACGCATGCATCAACATCCGCAGGCGGTCGGTATCGGAAGCGACTGACTCCAGCCTGGGGTCCAACTGCTCAAGCTGGCCGGCGAGTGTGGGTACGTAGGAGCTCGCCGCCAAGTCCCACTGCTTGCCGAGGCCGGTCGTCGCCGTCAGCAGTGGCCTGGTCGCGCGCTCCGCATCCGTCAACGACTTCGGCGCCATCCGGCCGAGCGCTTCGTACGCCTTGACGCCTTCCTGCAGCGCCTTGTTGATCTCGGTCTTCTGGGTGTCGCTGAGGTGTTTGCCGCTCTTCTCGACAATGTCGAGCTGCTCGCGGTAGTCGTCCGCCGCCTTGATGGCGCCCTCGAACGTCTTCAGCGAAGCCGCCTTGGTCTCGTTGCTCTGCTTCTCGAGCTTCGCCAGCGCCTGCGTGTCCTTATCAATGGCCGCGGCGAGCTTGTCGATATTGACGGTCGAGAGCCCAGGTGCGATCGGCAGTGACAGATTGCGTCCCAGCTTGGCCTGATTGAGCATCCGATCGGTCACAAGCTGCTGCTTCTGTCGCTCGATCTCCGCTCCACGTTCCGGATCAAACCCGGTATCCCCCGATCCGCCACGCGCCAGGGCCTCGAAAAACGAATCGAGAGACGGCGGTTGGGACGAAGACGCTCCCTTGCGCTGCTTGTCCAGCGCTGCGTCCGCGCGACGCGTTGCCTCCGCGAGGTCCAGTTGCTCTTGCGCAAACCGCTTCGCCGCCTTCGCCGCCGTGTCAAAGGCCGGCGCTAACGGCACCAACACACCCGCCAGCAGTGCCTCGCCGGTCGTCTTCAGTGATGACCACGAGTCGCCGAGTGAGTCTCCCGCCGCGATGACGTCGTCGCTCGCGACCACCGCCGCGTTCATGTCGCCGGCCAGCGATCCGAACATCGGCAACAGGTCGGCGCCACTGCGCCCCAGCAGGGCCATCGCGGTGGCCGATTGCTCCATCGGATTGGGCAACGCCGCAATCGCACTCGCGATCGTCGTGAACGCCTCATCAGGCGACTTCTTGCGCAGATCGTCGATGGACAGATTCAGGCGCGACAGGCCCTCCACCGCACTGTCGTCACCGTTCACCAGATGTTTGGACATCTGGGCGATGGCCGTGCTCACCCCATCGATGGAGGCACCGTTCAGTTCCGCCGCGTAGCTAAGACGCTGCACCGCGTCTCTCGACACCGAGAGCTTCTTCGACAGGTCATCGATCTTGCCGGCCCACTCACCCGTGTTCTGGATCGCGTTCACGGCCGCGCCGACGGTGAAGGTCGCCGCCATCGTGGCGCCAACCTTCCCGAGCACACCGTCAAGGGATAGAAACGACGAGGAGCTGTCCTTCGCGTGCTGTGACAACTTCTGCAAACGCTCAGGGACGTCAACGCCCATGAGGCGCATCTTCTCAGCGGCTTCTTTGGCCAGGTTGCCGGCCTTGGTCAGCTCCGCCGCCGTGAGCTTCGACTCGCCGCCCACGCGCTCGATTGCCTCAGCGACGAGGGTGGCATCTCGAATCGTCTTCTCGCCGGCGTACGCACCGGTGAGCGTCTTCAGCTGCCTTTCGGCGTTCGCTGCGCCCTTCTCGAAGCCGTCCAGTTCCACCGTGGCCTGCTTGACGGCGGCATCGAAAGAGGTGAAGTCGGCGACAAATTTTGCGGTGACAGCCATGTGGTTCGTCTACTCCTGAGACGACTCAAGAAGTCGCGCCAAGGTCCCCGCACTCTTCTCGAGTTGCTCCTGCACCGTCTCAACCGCCACAAACATCTCGGCCCTCTGCTCGAGCGACATCGCGCCAGCGAGCGCCCTCTTCGCAATCGCCGCCAACTGAAACGCCGTACCGAAATTGCCGACGAGCGCCACCAGCAGCGCCCCATTGATCGACGTGTCCGCCGTGTCTCTACGCTGCATCGGTGCCTCGCCGTCTCATGTCATCCCACGCGCCTACGGCGCGTGCTTCGTTCTTCTTCGCGCCCATCGCCTGCTTACGCGCGGGACGACAGACCGGGCAGCGCTTCGGCTCGCTGCGGCAACGACGCCGCGACCGTACGCACGCGCTCGAGCCACGCGGTCACGGGCGACGCGAGCCAGAACGGCTGGCGCGAGGGCAGCCCACCGCTGGCGACCAACTCGAGGCCGGCCGGTGGCGGGAAGTTGTGACGCGTCGCCCGGTGCCACGCCACGTCCGACGCGAACGCGGGAAGCGCTCGCAGCGCCGCGTATCGCACGCGCCCGTCGTCCTGCGGCGCCTCTTGCCAGTCCTCGACAGCCGCGGCGAGCGCCCGCACCTCGGTGACCCACTCGCGCACGGCGGCGCGCGACCAGTACGACCGCTCCTGATACGTGGCGCTCAGCGTGCGGCCGATGCGAGCGGGGAACCGCAGGGAGGTCGCGCGATCCACGTCGGCCTGCGTCCAGCGCAGAGCCTTGAGCATCGCGGCGCCGTCGATGCGGTCGGCCTGCGGGTCGTGGCGTGGCTCAGGAACAGCGGGGGGCCCAACCGAGATGCTGCCAAAACTGGTGGTGGTGCTGATCGGCTGGTATTCAACGGATGTCGTGCGTGTGCTCATGTGGTTCTCTCTCTGGTGCTGGCGTTAGCTGGCGAGGCGCTGTCGGTGCAGGCGCCGCAGGAACTCGATACGCTTCGGGTCGAGCCGTTCACTGTTTGGCGTGCGTGATGTCGGCCGGCAGCGCGCGCAGAACAAGACGGTTCCGCGCATCGTCGTGGCCGTGTTCGTGCGGCACGCGGCACACTTCGCGCCCCTCGCGATCGCTGAGCGGAACTCGTTCATCGCCGCAACCGTGCGCTCGTGAACCACGTCCACCGTCGCTCGTTCGTGTGTCATCGTCGTGCCTCCCTTGGGCGCGTGTCCCGGCCGTGGTGCCGGCGGGAGCATGGCAATAAACGCGTCGGCCGCCGTCAGCGCGACGGGCGTCGCGGCGGCATACCCCCGGTATGTTTCCAGCGACCACCGCGCCCGCTGCTGCATGGCGGCCGTGAAGGGCATGAGCGCCATGCCACGTACCCAGGCGTCGCGCTCACACTCAAGGCACAGCCAACTGCTGTCTTCATCCTTGTCCCGTTGGTGGGCGCCGCGATTGGAGCAGTTCGGCTGCAGCAGGTGGCCGAGCTCGTGGCACACCACGGCGGCAGCGGCCTCGTCCTGCACAAGAGGGATCGTGATCTCGTTTGTGCGCCACGACGCGGACCCGCCATAGTCGTAGTCGCGCGTCGCGGACATCCAATAGACGCGCGTGCCGAAACGCTGTTGGACGTAGTCCAGCAGCCCGCGCGTCCCTGCGAACGGATCGCGCCGCCCGATTTCGTACCATCGGCGCAGTTCCGCGCGATGGGCCTCCAGCGCCGTGCGCGCCTCCTGCTCACCGGGCCCTCGCAACTCGACCGGACAGACTCGGCGTCGCCGCAGGTTCGCGCTGTCCTCGGACGAGACCGACTCCGGGTGCGCCGCGTCCGCGGCCGCCAGTTCCTCTACCGGCGTGGCTGCTCGCTCAAGTGTGCGGATTTGGTCGTGGAGTGGCGCGCCCATTACTCACCCTCGGTCTCGTCAAGGACGCGCCGGATGCGCGACACTAGGCCCTCGGTCGTTCGGATCTTGCCGGCGTCGACCATCAGGGCTGTCATCTGCGTGCGCAGGTGCGCGAGCGTCGACTGCTCCAAGACACGCATCCGGCGCCGCAACTGCCGCAGCTCGCGCTCGGCTTCCTCGAGATTGAAGGGCTGTTCACTCGGCTTCGTTGCTTCTCGAATCGATGTGCTCATGGTTTGATTTCCACTCAAAGATTCAAACGTTCCGACGTCGCATGACTGCCGGAAACCGGCAGCGAGGCAAGAACACTGAAAGCCCTGTTGCCGGAACTTGCCTTCGCTAGCCGTTTCTGAGGCATTCGGGCTGGCGATTGACCCGGCCTACCCAGTCGCGCCGATCGCCAGTACCGTAGGAAGAAAGATCCAGCTTTCCAGTCGGTTTGCAGATGGGTAGCTGAAGCCCTTGCACCGGCTTACCCCATCCATAGGCGGGGTCAATCTCCAGCGCCGCACCGCCCAGACCATCTCGGAACCTGCCTGTGTGCAGCCGCGGATTCAAAAGTTTTGGTGTCATCTCACGCTGCCTCGGGGCCGTTGCCGACAGCCTTGCCGCGAAACATCGTCGCGAGCGCCTTCCGCGCCTCGGCAATCTGCTGGCGTCGTTCGTCCGTTTCACGCTGTCGACGGCTCCGATGTGGCCTCGCTGCGGAAGTTCCGCAGTGAGGGCGCTCACTGTAGTCCGTCGACAGTGAGGTCACTTGTGATCGATCACTAGTGACCTCGACGTCACTGGTCGCGGATGACAGTGAGTTCACTCGCCGGCTCCGGATAGTGAGGCTGGTCACATCGGCACCTCGGGAGCGATGTAGTCGAGGAGCGCCAGCACGTGCCGTTTCCATCGCAATAGCTCGGCTCTCTCGGCGTCAGTGATGGAGCCTTTGGGACGAACGATGAGATCCCCGCCGTCGCGAAGCAGGCGCACGCCCTTCGCCTCCAGGGTCCAACAGACCTTAAGCGCCTCGACAGGAACAGCCAGGCCACCCGACAACAGCACGAACGCTGAAGTCTCAGAGACGTTCATCGGTTGGCCTCCCGTGAGTGTCCTGGCGTCCGGCCCTTATAAAGGGCCCGGACACCCGGACACCGGATTCACTGTCCGCCGGACACTGCCCGGACACCGCCCGGACACCGGACACCCAGTAGAGGATCGAGTTGTTCTTTCCCTGCTCGAAGGACAGCCGATCCGTGCGCCTGGCAAACGCCAGCGCCGCGTCGATCTCGTCGCGGGAGTAGTCGCTGCCGGCCAGGGCGCCCTTGATGGCCCGGCCCGTCATCTTCTCGGCGGCCGACCGCAGCGCCTCGGTGATGGCGTCCAGCACGCGCTCGCTCTTGACGTCCGTTCGACTGCCACCAGCAATCGTCAGGCGCCGCGTACAGGCCTCGTATTCCAGCTGGCTCTCCGGCACGTCGACATCGCGCCCAAACGCCGTGATGAAGCGTGGGGAGGCCGGATCGTCGTCCTGGCGTACGAGCCGCCATTCGACGTCGGGCCAGTCGCGGAACCGGGAGTCACCGCGGGAGCGTTCGCCTGAATGGCCCATGTGATGAATCACAAGGCTCTCGGCGATACCGGCCTCCTGCTTGAACGCGTCGAAGGCGAGCAGGAACCGGCCGCCGTCCTTGTGCTCGTCCAGCACCAGCGCATCCATAGCCGGACGCAGGCAGTCGAGCACGACCGACACGACGCCGTGCTGCTTGGCAAGCACGGCCCACTCGTGCCGGACGCGTTCGTCCAGGATGTTGAACGCGGCCGCGCACCCGCGCAGGGACACGAGCACCACGTGGCCCGTGCGCCGAATACCGGCGTCACGGAGCCACGTCTTGCCCTGGCGCTTCGTCATCTCGAAGTCTAGGACCAGCACGGTGCCGTCGATCGGTGTGACGTCGTAACGCCCAAGCCACAGGTCGCCGTCGACAATCGACCGCAGGTAGTTGTTACGGAGCGTGGTCTTGCCGCTCTTGAACTGTGCGGGCAGCATCGTGTTGGCGCCTTCCGGCATCCACCCGTCGATCCGGTAGGTGAGTGGTTGATCGGGCTCGGCTAGCCACTCGCGGAGCGTTTCGAACGGGGGGATGGGCGCCGCCGGCCGGCTCTCGGCGTCAAGCAGCCGGCGTGCCTCCTGCTTGACGCGCAGCGACTCGAGCTCCAGCGTGATGCGGCCCTCACGGTCACGGTCTGCGCCGAAGATGTCGGCCGCCAGCATGCTGTTCACGCGGCTCTCCGCGGCACGCGCCGCTCGTCGAGCAACGTGTAGTACTTCACCTTTAGCCCGTCATACTTGACGGTCAGCGCATACAACGCCTGCAGCGACTCCGTGGCGATCACTTTGTAGGCGTCTCGGTCGGCCTCGGCGTTGTCGCCGCGCGCCTGCTCGAAGGCAAGCTGTCGGAAGGCCTCGTCGATCACGGCACGATCCAGCTCGGATGTCATATCGATCACCCGAGTGCCGCCGTCGGCCGAAGCCGTTGCAGCCCGTTCGACCAGTGCGTGAACCGGCGTCGCCGCGCGATGCGCGCGCGAATGAAAGCCGCGAACCGAGGTTCGTGCTTGACCTGTGTCCGTGCGGTGTGTTCTATAATCTGTTTAGCCACGTTGCTTCATCCCCTTCGTGGTTTCCGCGGTTGCAGGTGTTGAAGTCACCGGCAACCGCGTCGCCTTTTAGGCGACCTTCTGCGTCTCCAACTGCGCCGACACCCACTGGCGCAGCGCTTCCACCGGCACCCGAATCGACGATCCGATCCGAATACTCGGGATCGTTCCCGCGGCGATCAGCTCGTAGGCCCGTGCTCTCGATACACCAATCGCCTCACCGGCTTCGGCGGGGCGATAGAGCAACCGGTCTGCTGCCATGTCGTTGTCTCCTTGTCTGTTGCCATCCAGCGCCGTCCGCGCTGTTTCCTGTTCCTGATACTAGGCCCTGTATTGGGAACGTGGTAGACTCCAGATGGTTATGGCAAAAGCGTCATCTATCGGGAACATCAGAAAGCGGCAGCAGCAGGTAAATCGAGCGATGCAAACCGCGATCGATCTGCTCGGTGCGGAGCTATCGAAAGCGTCCGATGTGAAGCGTTGGGCGAAGAGGGTCTCTGACTACGTGCTCGCGCCGAATCCCACCGCAGACCACATCGTCACGTGGAACACAACGACGGGGATGCCAGTCCGAGCGGCAGACTTGACCGCCGACGACCTGACGGAGATGCAGGTATCGATTGAACGAATCGTTTCGACGCTCACGGCGACGCGAACGGCGCGTGCTGGTGAAGAGATCAGGCCCGAGAGCGTCGGTCTCGACGGCCTCGAGTTCTATGCGCTTGAGACGCTCCCCGACAGAGCAATGATTACGCTGGCCGGACGTCCAGGAGATCTCTTTCGGCTCGCTGTGCTGCGTGCGATGTCGAGTGGTTCGCTGTCCAGGATTCAGGTTTGTCCAGAGCACAGGAACGAGCGGTGCCACAGGTTCTACTACAAGGTCGGCCGGCGAAAGTATTGTTCGGCAAACTGCCTTGCGCGCCCGAAGATGCGTGAGCGCAGGAAGCGAGATGCCGAGGCCAACCGCCGATCGATTGCGCTCGCGAAGAAGGAAAGGACGTCTTGATGACAAAGCGACGCGGACACGGTGAAGGCTCTATTGTCGAGCGCAGCGATGGCCGGTGGATGGTGCGCGTCGATCTGGGCCGCGGGCCAGACGGCAAGCGGAGGCGCAAAGCCGCGTACGCTGCGACACAGGCAGAGGCCGTCAAGAAGCTGAAACAGCTGGCCGGGCGTGAGGTCGACGGGCAGTTGCTGACGACGTCGACACCGACGGTGGGGAAGTTTCTTGAGGAATGGTTCGCGACGAACACGGACGGATGGCGGCCGGGCACCCGACGCAGCTACCGAGGAGCGATCGATAACTACCTGGTGCCGGCGTTCGGCACGCTCCGGATCGAGGCGCTGTCGCCTCACGTGATCCAACGGTGGCTGACCCAACACAAAGAGGCGCACGGCGCCCGCCGTCGCGTGGAGCTCGCGCACGCCGCTCTGCGCTCGGCCTTGAGTGAGGCGCAACGGCTGCAGCTGGTCACGATCAACGCTGCGGCGCTCGTGAAGGTGCCGCGGGCCGCGAAGCAGGTGATCACGCCGCTCACAGTGGACCAGGCAAGGACGTTCCTCACCGTGGCCAAGGCGCATCGACTTGGCGCGCTCTACTCGGTGGCACTGGCGTGCGGGCTCCGACTTGGTGAAGCAACAGGGCTGAAGTGGGACGACGTCGATCTGGAGACGGGGGAAGTGAGAGTCCGACAGCAGCTGCAGCCCGTCGGAAAGCGGCTCGAGCTACAGGAGCTGAAGACGGAGAAGTCGCGCCGAACCTTGATGCTGCCCGACGTGTGCTTGACCGAGCTGAAGGGCTACCGGACCAAACAGCTCGAGGCGCGACTTAAGGCCGGCGCGGATTGGGTAGACTCCGGTTTGGTGTTCACGACGTACCAGCAGCACAAGGGCGGGAAGGTGGGTGGCGGCCTCTACCCGCGTAACGTCCTGCGCGTGTTGCGCTCATTGCTCGCGGCCGCCAAGCTGCCGAAGATTCGGTTTCACGATCTGAGGCACGCCGCTGCCTCACTACTGATCGCCGAGGGCGTCGAGCTCGTCGAGGTGTCGAAGCTGCTCGGGCACTCAGAAGTGCGACTCACCGCGGACCTGTACTCGCACCTGCAGAAGCAGACTGCGGCCAAGGCGGCTACGCGTATGGACGCATTGCTGGGCGGACGCCCATGAGCAGGTTTCCTGAGGCCGTGGTGGCCGACCTGTTGGCCGACTGCAAGCGGCATTGTTGTCTCTGTTTGCGGTGGCGCGGGCGGAATCTCGAGATACATCACATCGAGCCTGTCGCGGAGGGCGGGCTTGGAACGCGCGAGAATGGCATACCTCTTTGCTTCGACTGCCACGCGGAGGTCGAGAGCAAGAGCAACATGGGTCGAAGGTTCAGCGCGGTCGAACTCCGACGACACCGAGACGACTGGTTTGGGATCGTTCGCGAGAGTCCGGAAAAGTTGCTGGCGAGACGGAGCGAGATCGCTGAGACCGGCCCGCTCGAGTCATTGCTTGCGGAACTCAGATTCAACGCTCACATTGGTGTAGAGCACTCGCCAATGGAGAATGCGCAGTTCCGGCGCGCGATCGCCACTAATGCTCTCGAGAGCCTGGACGCCGCGGGGCGGGAAGCTGTTCACTTGGTTTACCGAGACATTGGAACAGTGAACCAACTGATCGAGGCGCGACTGTCGATTACCGGATTTGACCGCAACGCCATTGACATGCCTCGTGTGCATCTTCAGAAAGCGCTCAGGGATCAGCACATCCCGCTGGCCATCAAGAAGCTGACAGAGGCCCTGGCTTGAACCCGTGGGTGTCAACTTGGGTGTCAAACGCTTATGACGGCGCTGCAAGACACCGGAAACGAGCGATTTTTCTAGTGTTTTGTGGAGCCGGCGACCCGACTTGAACGGGTGACCTGCTGATTACGAATCAGCTGCTCTGCCAACTGAGCTACGCCGGCCAGGCGGGCATCGCGCGGAGACGACCACGCGCGAGAACAAACGAGTCTAGCATCGGCGTGGGCCGCGCGCCAAGTCGGGATCTCGCCCCGGGATGGCCGCCGCGCGGTAACATCGACGCGCCCGACGCGCCACCAGCCACCATCAGCGCCCCGTGAACCTCCTGCTCCTCGAACCGCCCGACATCGACGACACGCATCGCGTGCGCTTGTCGGGACCGCGTGCCCGGCATCTGATCGACGTGTTGCGCGTGGTGCCGGACCAGACCGTTCGCCTCGGGATGCTTGATGGGCCGTTCGGCGTCGGCACGGTGCGTTCGGTCGGGGCCGGGGAAGTTGAACTGGACTGCCGCTTCGACGACGAGACGCCAGACCGTCCGCGGGTCGATCTGCTGCTCGCCGTACCGCGGCCGAAGGTACTGCGGCGCTTGTGGGCGCAACTGGCCGCTCTTGGCGTTGGCCGCATCATCCTCACGAACGCCGAGAAGGTCGAGCGCAACTACTTCGACGCACACGCGCTGACGGAGGCGCACCACCGTCCGCTGCTCATCGAAGGGCTGCAGCAGGCGCGCGACACCCGGCTGCCGCTGGTGTCGGTGCATCGTCGGCTGAAGGTGCTGGTCGAAGACGACCTCGACGCGCTCGCGGGGCAGAACCTCCGCGTGGTCGCTGACCCGTCGGCAACGATGACCATCGCCGAGATGCCGGTGGAGCACCGCGAGACGCGAGTACTACTGGCGGTCGGGCCCGAAGGCGGCTGGAACAGCTACGAGCTGTCGATGCTCGCGGCACACGGCTTCCTCGCCGTGGGAATGGGCGGCCGCACGCTCAGAACCGACACAGCGTGCGTCGCGCTGCTGACGCTCTGCCACGAGCGCCTGTCGCGCCCGGGTGCAGCGGCAACGGGCGCCCCGTAACGAGGCGGCGTCCTATCTGCCTGGTACGACCGGTTCGCGAACGGTGGCGACGAACCGGCGCCGCGGACCCATTTAGATGTCCTTGGCGCCGCGAACCGGCTTGCCGCGCTCCCGCTCGCCACGCGGTTCGCGCGGGCGCGGTCGTTGGGCCTCGGGCTTCGGCTCCGCACTCGCATCCGGTACATCGTCGGACGCCTTGGTCAGCGTTTCCGTGAACAGCGTGCCTTCAGCGCCGACGACGGTCCACTCGCCAACGAGCTTGGAGCCTTCCTGGATCTTGTAGGCGACGACACCGGGCACGCCGGAAAAGTAGGTGACCGCCAGCACATCGCCACTGCGGATGCCGATGCCGACGGCGGCCACCTCGCGGTTGAATGACCACTGCACCTGATACGCGTCGTGATACGCCTCGATCTGCACGACGCCACGGTACGGCTTGCCGTCGGGATTGACGCCGTCGCAGATGTAGACGCCAGCCAGCGTGGTCGCCACGGGCGCGCGCCGCTCGCGCACCTGCGCTGACGAGGGGACCGGCACCGTGGCCGACAGCAGGAGGATCAGCAGGAGCCATCGCATCACGTGCACTCGATTCTCTAGGGGTAACCGAGCCGTTGGGCGTGCATCACGCGCACGCCGCGGCGGTTGTGCTGTGTGGCAAGCGGCGCGCCAAGTCGCCGACAGCCAGCACGCTCGAGCCTGGAGAATTTAGCGTCGACGATGCGCCGGCGCCGACGGCGGTCCGGGCCTATTCCTGTCCGTGCAGGTTGCGTATGTAGTGCGAGCGGCACTCGACTTCCGCGAGCCGCTCCGCGACGAAGCCGGCCGCGTTCGCCAACAACTGCTTGGCGGCGTCGTCGTGTCGCGCGTAGACCGTCGCCGGATCCTGGCCGGTGCCGCGCACGTAGTCGTCGATCATGCGCCGCTCAAGCTCCGCGAGCGGTTCTTCCATGGGTGGGATGTCGGTAGGCTGCGCCATTGAGATACCTCGTAAACGGCCGCACCGAAAGAGTGGGTCTTCAATGGCGATGATGCGCCTGGGGTGGAGCCGGCACAACTGGCAAATGTGCCAGCGCAAACGTGCATGACAGCGTTGTCGCTGACCCGCACACGAATGTCGATTCGTGTGCGAAGTGCTGCGAGCTGGTGTCCGCCAGGCAGGCGCTCTACACGGAGGCGCTGCAGAACGGCATCTCAAGGGGCGAGACTAGCCGAGTCATTCGGCGCGAGCTCCCGCGCCGGAACATCGCTCGATGAAGTGGCGAGCGTACAAACGAAGAGGGCGGCCGGAGCCGCCCTCTCGATCCGAAACGAGGTGATGTGTCGTGCGCTTACTGCGTCTTGGTGACGTTCAGTTCACCGAGCTTCGCGATCATGTCCTCGGCGGAGGTCGCCGGCTTCACGACTTTCTCGATGTAGGAGATGCGGCCGCTCTTGTCGATGTAGAACGTCCAGCGGTTGGCGAAGCCGCGCTCGCTGAGCACGCCGTACGCCTTGGCCGTGTCCTTGGTCGGGTCGCTCAGCAACGGGAAGTCGGCCTTGTGCGCCTCGGCGAACGCCTTGTTGCCTTGCTCACCGTCGAGCGGATCGACGCTGGCCATGAAGTAGGCGACGTCGTACTTGCGGATCTTGTCGCCGTTGTCCGCCAGCGACTTGCACTCGATCGTGCAGCCCTGCGTGAACGCCTTCGGGAACCAGGCCACGACGACAGCCTTCTTTCCCTTGAAGTCCGAGAGCTGATAGGTCTTGCCGTCGGTCGCCTGCAGCTTGAAATTGGGCGCCGGGTCACCAACCTTCAACTCTGCGGTCTGAGCCATGACTCCCACCGATAGGACCACTGCGAGTCCCGTCGCCAACAATGCACGCATCAACCGACCTCCTGCAAAAGTGCCGTAAAGGGCTTGAGTATACTGCCGGTTCGTCACGTCCGGCTAATGTTTCCCCAACCGATTTTGCTATGACGCTGCCCCTCGTCCGCGCGGTTCGCGCCGCCCTGGCAGACGCCGCCGACCCGGCGAAAGCCCCGCAAATGCAGGCGTACATGAAGTCGGCGCTGCCGTATCGCGGCGTCACGAACCCAATACAGCGACAGCTCTGGCGCACCCTGTTTCCGGCCCATCCGCTGCAATCGTTCGGGTCCTGGCGCGACGCCGCGCTGCAGCTCTGGCGTGAGGCGACATTCCGCGAGGAGCGCTACGCGGCAATCGCCCTGGCCGAGCACCGCCCCTACGCCGGCTTCCTCACCATCGAGGCGATGCCGATGATCGAGGAGATGATCGTCACCGGGGCCTGGTGGGACTACGTCGACACCCTCGCCGGCCATCACGTCGGCGACATCCTTCGCGCGTCGCCGCGCCGCATGACGCCGCTGATGCGCAGATGGGCGTCCGACGAACACCTATGGAAGCGCCGAACGGCGATCCTCTGTCAGCTACGCTTCAAGGCCGACACCGACCTCGAGCTGCTGTATCACTGCATCGAGCGCAACGCCGCGGACAAGGATTTCTTCATTCGCAAGGCGATCGGCTGGGCGCTGCGGCAGTACGCCTGGACCGACCCGCGCGAGGTCGCGCGCTACGTCAACGCGCATCGCCACGTGCTCAGTCCGCTCAGTGTGCGGGAGGGGTTGAAGAACATCTCGAAAGGCTAGAAGACAGAAGACAGAAGACAGAAGACAGGAGGAGGCGCGCGCTGGGCTTCGATCCTACGCTCTGCCTTCTTTCTCCTTCCTTCTTCCTCCTGAATTCTGAATTCTGTCTTCTGTCTTCTGAAAGAGCTCCTGCCTCACCCTCGCCCGTTCCCGATCGATTTGATCCGGGGTGGCGCCGAGGCGGCGCATCACGGCTTCGGTCATCGCCAACGCAACTTCGCCTTCGCCGGAGAACACTTGTTCGGCGCCGGCGCCCTGGAGGAGCGGTACGTCTCGGAGATAGGCGGCGCGAGCGAAGACGTGCACGCGGGGATTGAGCTCTCTGGCGGCGTCGATCATCGCGCTGGCGCCGGGGTCGGCGCCGCTGACAATCAGCGTGTCGGCGTGGCGGATGCCGGCACCAATCAGCGTTTCAGGCATCCGCGCGTCGCCGTACACCGCCGACATGCCGTCATCGCGAATACCGCGCACGGCGTCCATGTTCAGCTCGATCACCGTCGGGGAGATCCCGGCGTCGCGCAACAGCCGTGTCACCGTCTGCCCGGTAGGGCCATAGCCGACGACCACTGCGCGATCCTCGGGCTCGATGGACGACGACATCGCCGCATCGGCGGTCACGTCGAAACGTCGCGCCCGGCCGAACGACCGTGTTCGACTCGAGAGCCACCGCTCGACGGGGCCGATCAGCCGCGCCACCAGCGGATTGATCAGAATCGACAGGATCGAGACAGCGACGACGACGTTGAGCGCCATCGCCGGGAGCAGCTTGAGATCGCGCGCGAGTGCCGCCAGGATGAAGGAGAATTCACCGATCTGCGCGAGCGCCGCCGGCACGGTCAACACGGTCCGCAGCGGGTAGCGCAGCAGCGCGACGACCAGCGCCGCCACGAGCGGCTTGCCGACGACGACGATGGCGAGCGCCGCGAGGAGCAGGCCGGGCGACTGCAACAGTTGGAAAGGGTCCAGCAGCATCCCGACCGAGACGAAGAAGAGCACCGCGAAGGCGTCGCGCATCGGCAAGGCATCGGTGGCGGCGCGCATGCTGTACTCGGAACGGCCGACGACCATGCCGGCGACGAACGCACCGAGCGGCATCGACACGCCGAACACTTCCGCGGAACCGGCGGCGATGCCGAGCGCCAGTGCCAGCACGGTGAGCGTAAACAGCTCGCGCGATCGGGTGGCGGCGACGCGGTCGAGGATCTTGGGGATCAGGTGCGACCCGACGGTCGCGGCCAGCGCTACGAGGCCAGCGACCTTGGCCACCGTCACCGCCAGGGCCGTCAGCACGGTGCCGACGGTCAACGCCCCGCCGGTCAGTGTCGGCAGCAGGACCAGGACCAGCACGGTCAACACATCCTCGACCACGAGCCAACCAACGGCGATATGGCCGGTCGAGGTGTGCAGGTGCTGGGAGTCGGCGAGGACGCGCACCAGCACCACGGTGCTGGCGACCGAGAGGGTCAGGCCGAACACGACGGCAGATGCCAACGGGTAGCCGAACGCGGACGCCGCGAGCGTACCAAGTAGCGTGGCCGCTGACATCCCAGCGATCGCACCCGGGATCGCCACCCGCCGGACCCGGAGCAGTTCTTCGAGATGAAACTGCAGGCCGACACCGAACATCAGGAGAATCACCCCGACTTCCGCCAGTTCCTCGGCAAAGCCCTGATTCACCACCAGCCCCGGCGTATAGGGTCCGACACTCAGTCCGGCGACGAGGTAGCCGACGATCGGGGAGAGTCCGAGACGCTGGGTGATATAACCCAACACGAGCGCCGCGGTCAGCGCGCCGACGAGGGTCAGGATCAGGTCGGGCGGGTGCATCGGACGACCATCGTACCCGGGTTCCGCCTGCGATCGGCCTGGCGACGGCGATGTCGGCGAAGATGGCGAGGGGGATGCACGAGCGGGACGCGTGCCCACACGTCGTCCGCCCCGCAGCACGCCCGCCCCGAGCCGCAAGGCGGCACGCCCTAAAGCCGCAACCCGTCGCGCGCTGCAGACGACGAACGGCGACGAGCGGTCGGCCGCGCCGTTCGTTCCGCAGACGACGAGTGTGTCGCGACTGGCGACGGCGGCCCAGGCCTGCCGCGGGTGCGACCTCTACGCGCGCGCGACGCAAGCCGTGTTCGGCCGCGGCCCGAAATCCGCGCAGCTGCTGCTTGTCGGCGAACAGCCCGGCGACCAGGAAGACGTGCAGGGCGAACCGTTCGTCGGCCCCGCCGGCGCGATGCTCGACAAGGCTCTCGCGGCCGCCGGCATTTCGCGCGACGCCGTTTTCCTCACTAACGCCGTGAAGCATTTCAAATGGGAGTTCCGCGGATCTGGCGGCGTCGAGTCGGGGCGGCCTGAACGCGGCAAGCGGCGGCTGCATAAGAAGCCGCGCGCCTCCGAGATGCGGGCGTGCCGGCCGTGGCTGGAAGCGGAACTGCGAGCGGTTCGCCCGACGCTCGTGGTTTGCCTCGGCGCGGTGGCGGCGCAGTCGGTGATTGGCCCGCGGTTCCGGCTGATGCAGGAGCGGGGAAGGGTGGTGGAGGGGGCGCTGGCGGCGCGCGTCGTGGCGACGATTCACCCGTCGGCGGTCTTGCGCGCGCCTGACCCAGAGGCGCGTCGGAGAGCGTATTCGATGCTGGTATCGGACCTGAAAACTGCGGCGAGAGCCACCAGGACGCGGGTCAAAGAAGGGAAATAGTTTTCCACTCGAGCTATGGCACCCCGCGTGCAGAGGCGATGCACGCTTGAGCAAAAATTTTCCCGCTCGCAGAGGAGCAGCGTCAATGTTGTATCGGCTGTCGCGTCGACACCATGTGGCAGTTCTCACAGGTATTCTGGCACTTGCGCCTATCGGTGTTGGTTTCGCCTATTTCAGCGACGTCTCGTTCCTCGCCCCTGGCAAGCGCGCCGCCGCTGGCGATGCCTCGGGCGATGGGAACGGGCGTGCCGTTTCTGGTTCCGAACTTCCCCAATATAGACAGCGCAATGGGTTCGACATTCGGCTGCCGGAATCGACCGGCAAGCTGATGGCGCTGGCGCCCGAAGCGCTGCCGACGGCGTTCAACTCGTTGGCCGCGCTGGACGCGGTTGGCGCCACCAGCGGCAACCGCAACTGGGGCTCGGCCTGGTCGGCGAGTGGTGGCAGTGGCACCAGCTCGTCGCTGCTGAAGCCGCGGAAGGGCTCGGCCAGCTTCGCCACGAGCGGCGGCGGCAATGCCGGCGTCGGTGCGTGGGGTGGTGTATCCGGCACCGCCGCGGCCCGCCATTCAACCCCAACTACGACTGCGACGCCACGCGCAACGACGGCAGCGGCCACTCGTCCGCCGACTGCCGCTTCGCCAACCCCATCGCGCGGCGGCTCCTCGTCGGGCGGCGGGACCTCATCAGGCGGCGGCTCGTCGTCAGGTGGCGGGTCGTCCACCGGCGGCGGCTCGTCGTCATCCGGTGGCGGTGGCGCTGAGCCGGTGGCGACCACGCCGCCGGTCACTTCACCCGGCGGCGCGGTCGTCGCCGCAGGCCCGGGCACGGGGAGCACTGGTGGCTCGAGTGTGCTGGGAGGCGGGGTCTCGCCGGCGTCGACGCCAGAACCGCTGTCGCTGATGCTGGTCGGCACCGGCCTGCTCGGCATGTATCGCGCGCGTCGCTACTTCGTCTAGTCGCGATGGCTTTTCGCTCAGTCGTCCCGCTGCTGGCCGTCGGGCTCGCAGCGGGAGCGCTCTACCTCCCAGTCGTCACCGGCATCGCCACGCAGTGGTACCAGGACCCGGTCAGCTCGCACGGGATCCTGCTCACCGCGGCGGCGGCGCTGGTGGTGCGCCGGCGATGGTCGATGCTGAGCGAACTGCCGGACCGTCCGAGCAGCGCCGGCTTCGTACTACTGGGAGTCGCGTTGCTCGTCTTCGCCCTCGGCAGCCTGATGGGCGATGTCTTCGTGCTGCGTGTCTCGCTGCCGTTTGCCCTCTGCGGCTCTATCCTGGCTCTTCTTGGCACTGCTCACGCCCGCGCGCTCGCCGCGCCGATGGTCCTGCTCGCCCTCGCGATTCCGCTGCCTGCCGTCGTCGTCACGCAGCTCACGCTGCCGCTGCAGCTCGTGGCGTCGCGCGTGGCGGAGGGGGTGCTCGGCGTCGGTGGCGTCGAGGTCACGCGCGCCGGCAACCTCCTCGCGTTGCGGCACATCACCCTTGAAGTTGCCGAGGCATGCAGCGGCCTCCGTTCGGTCGTCTCGCTGGTGGCGGTCGCTGCAGTATGCGGTGCGGTGATGTCTCTGTCCGCGTGGCGGACGATCATGCTCGTCGCCTGCGCCATTCCAATTGCCGTGATCGGCAACGGCTTCCGTGTGGCCGCGACCGGGTTTCTGGCCACATGGTTCGGCGAAGTCGCGGTCAAGGGGCTGATTCACGAGTTGACCGGCTTCGTCGCGTTCCTCGGGATGTGTGCGCTGATGCTGGCGGTGCAGGTGCTCACCCGGGCGCGAGTGCGCTCCGCGGGAGAGCCGCCGTCCGCGCCGGCATCGGCGTCGCCGACGGTGGTGGTGGGCGCATGACGACTGTAGCCGGCGTGAAGACCCGTGCGTTCATCGTGGCCGCCGCATTCGCAGCGACACTGGCGTTCACGCAGGTAGTCACCCCCGCCGCGCCCGCGGTCGCGCCGTCGCTGGCGGAAATTCCGATGGCGCTGGCGTCCTGGCAAGGCGCGCCCGCGCCCAACCTTGCCCCGGAAGTGGCGGAGGTCCTGGCGGCCGATCAATACGTGCATCGCTACTACACGGCACCGGCGGGAACAATCGAGATGGACGTCGCGTACTACACGCGGCCCAGGGTCGGCGCCAACATGCACTCGCCGCTCAATTGCCTGCCCGGCAACGGCTGGCAGATCCTCGATGTCAGCAATGCCAGCATCGCCACGCCGGCTGGTTCATGGCCGGTTCGCGAGCTGATTGTCGAACGCGGCACCACGCGCTACGCCTTGACCTACTGGTTCCAAAGCCGCCATCGCATCGTCAGCGACGAGATGTCGTCGCGACTGTTCCTCCTGTCTGATGCGCTGAAGCTGCGCCCGACCGATAGCGGATTGGTACGGCTGATCGGTCCGGCGTCGGTGATGGAAAACGACCCGAACGCCCTGCGTTCGTTTGCCTCACTAGTCATCCCCGAGCTCGCCGCGCGCCTGATGTAACTGCCCCGCGACTTCCCAGCCCGCCGCTATTCCACCGTGCTGTGACCGGATGGCGTGACGCGTTCGGCGCGCACGTAAATATTCCGCTCGGCCAGTTCGCGACGGTCTGCCTCGCTCAGGGGCCATCCCCAGGTGACTCGCGGTTCGTCAGGCACGCGCCGGATCGTGCCGGTGATGGTCGCCTGCTGGCCGGAGTGCACGGGCAGAACATGATGCTCTGCGTAGTTGCCTCGCTTTGACGACCGCGACGAGCGTGGCGGCGCCGTGTCGAGCACCACGAGAATCCGGTTGTCGGCCGGACCAGCCCAGAACGCCGTGCGGTTCGCCAGCTTCTGCACGGACACGTGCATCTCCACGCGTCTGCCGACCAGTTCGTGACCGTCAATCGATCCGGTGATCGTCTCGACGTCCTGGATCACCGCCGGCGACGGCGTGGGCATCCTTCCTGTCGCCGCCACGACGGCGGGCACCGTCTCTCCCTCTGTCCCCACAGCCTCAGGAATCGTGGTCGCAGGTCGGCTCAACCGCCCGGTTGCCGTACTCATCAGGCTTTCCCCGGCGACCAGGGTGTAACCGGCACCGAGAAAGCCGGTCAACAGCAGGGCGGAGACAACCGCGAGCCTGCGCGGAGTGAGCGTCGGCTGTGCCACGTCGCGGGACTGCGTCTTCATGCCGGCACTTAGTGCAGGTTCCATTCCGTCGCTCGGTCAGATGGCCGTGAGCTGGTTTTCGAGGTTTCTGCGCCTTGAAAGCTATCCAGGAGGCATTCATGGCCGATCGTATTCGTGAACACCGAAGTCTGCTCGCCGCGAGTGAGAAGCGGCTCTTGATCTGGGTGGCCCACCGGCTGCCACGTGTGGTGCACTCAGACCATCTCACTGCGTTGGCGCTGGCAGCCATGGCCTTGGCCGGCTTTGGCTTTGCCGTCGCCGGTCACGACCGCAGAGGACTCTGGGTCGTCGTCTGCGCGCTGCTGCTCAACTGGTTCGGCGACAGCCTCGACGGCACTCTTGCGCGGGTTCGTCGGCTCGAGCGGCCGCGCTACGGTTTCTACCTCGATCACGTCGTCGACATCCTCGGCGTGACGATGCTGATGGCCGGGCTCGGCGCGTCGGGGTTCATGACGCCGGTGATCGCGCTCGGGGTGCTGGTTGCGTATCTGCTCGTCTCGTCGGAGGTGTTCCTGGCGACATCCGTCCACGGCACGTTCCGGATGTCCTTCGCCGGAGTCGGCCCGACCGAGTTGCGGATCCTGCTCGCGGCCGGCGCAGTGGCACTGTTCCGCGATCCGCATGTCGAGCTCGGGGTGTTGGGCCGCTGGCGTCTGTTCGACGTCGGTGGTGTAACGTCGGTCGCCGGTCTGGCCATCGCGTTGTCGTTCGGCATCGCGCGCAACCTGCAGATGCTGGCGGCGCTCGAACCGCGGCGCGCCCCGGCGCCTGCGAGCCGCGAAGCACCGGTCGCCGGTGAATTGTCGCCACGTCTTGAACGGACCACTTGAGGGGAGTACGATGGTCTCTTACTCCTTCGGGACAATTCGCCACAGTGGGGATGCCACAAGAGAAGCCGTCGGCACGCAGCCCTCTCATCGTGAGAGGTGCGCGAACTCACAATCTCAAGAATATCGATGTGACCTTGCCGTACGGCAAGTTGATCATCATCACCGGCGTCAGCGGCTCGGGGAAGTCGTCGCTCGCCTTCGACACGATTTACGCCGAAGGCCAGCGCCGCTACGTCGAGTCGCTGTCGGCGTACGCCCGGCAGTTTCTCGAGCGGATGGAAAAGCCGGACGTCGACAAGATCGAAGGCATCTGTCCGGCGATTGCCATTCGCCAGAAGAACAGTGTCCGCAATCCGCGGTCGACGGTCGGCACAACCACCGAGATTCACGACTACATGCGTCTGCTGTTCGCGCGGATCGGCCGCACGTTCTGCCGGCAGTGCGGCGAGGAAGTGATTCGCGAGACGGCGGAAGTCGTCGCCCGTCGCTTGGGTGAACTGCCGGAGGGGGGCCGTGTCCTCGTCGGCTTCGAGATTCCGGTCGTGGCGATGCCGGTGGCGTCGAAGGCGAACGCCGAGGGCGACGGCGACGATGAGAGCGACGACACGGAGATGGCAGCCGCGCCTCGCGCCGTCAAGACGACGTTCAATCCGATCACCGAAACGCTGGACGGCCTGCGTCGCCGCGGTTACGCGCGCCTGCTCATCGACAACCGGGCCGTACCGTTCGACGAGGTCGACGCGGCGGCGTTGAAGAAGCGCACGACGCTGGAAGTCGTCGTCGACCGCCTGCGCATCGAGGGCGATTTGCGCACGCGGCTGACCGATTCGATCGAGACCTCCTACCGCGAAGGCGGCGGCGCGGCGTTCGCCATCGTCCTCGGCGACAGCGCGAAGGTCGAACCGCAGCGACTCGTGTTCTCGGAACAGTTCGAGTGCCGAACGTGCGGCATCGCCTACGAAACGCCGCAGCCGAGGCTGTTCTCGTTCAACAACCCGTTCGGCGCCTGTCCGACGTGCCACGGCTTCGGCAACATCATCGAGCTCGACATGAACCTGGTGGTGCCCGACCAGACCAAGTCGATCACGCAGGGCGCCATCGAGCCGTGGACCAAGCCGCACTACCGTGCGCAGCTCTCCGAGTTGAAGCGTGCCGCGAAGAAGGCCGGCCTGCGTCTCGACGTGCCGTGGCAGGACCTCACGGACGAGGAGCGGACGTTCGTCGTCGAGGGGAACGACGACTTCGACGGCGTCCGCGGCTTCTTCCGTTGGCTCGAGAAGAAGAAATACAAGGTTCACATCCGCGTGTTCCTCAGCCGCTATCGCGGCTACTTGCCGTGCCCGGACTGTCACGGGTCGCGGCTGCGCCGCGAAGCTCGCGACGTGCGCGTCGGCGGCCGGACGATCGACGTCGTGTCGGCGCTGACGGTCAGTACGTGCCAGGAGTTCTTCGCCACGCTGCAGCTGTCGGAGAAGGACGCCGCGGTCGCCGACAAGGTGCTGCGGGAGATCCGCCGCCGCCTCTCGTTCCTGAGCGACGTGGGGCTCGACTACCTGACGCTCGATCGCCTGTCGTCGACGCTGTCGGGTGGCGAATCGCAGCGCATCAACCTGGCCACGTCGCTCGGCTCGGCACTCGTCGGCACGCTCTACGTCCTCGACGAGCCGTCGATCGGGCTGCATTCGCGCGACAACCAGCGGCTCCTCGACATCCTCCAGCAGTTGCGCGATCAGGGTAATACGGTGATCGTCGTCGAGCACGACGAGGAGATGATCCGCGTCGCCGATCACATCGTCGACATCGGGCTCGGCGCCGGCGAGCAGGGCGGACGCGTCGTCTTTTCCGGTGACATGGCGGGGTTGATGGAGGAGCCGCGCTCACTGACGGCGAAGTATCTGCGCCACGAGCTGTCGATTCCCGTGCCGTCACCGCGGCGGAAGGGGATCGGGCAGAAGCTGCGGCTGCGCGGTGCCACCGAGCACAACCTGAAGGACGTCGACATCGACGTGCCCTTGAACACGCTGACCTGCGTGACCGGCGTCAGCGGGTCGGGCAAATCGACGCTGGTGCACGACGTCCTCTACGCCGCGATCAAGCGGGCGAAGGGCGATTGGGACCGCCGTGTGGGCGTGCATCAGTCGCTCGAAGGCCTCGAATACCTGACCGATGTCGTGCTCGTCGATCAGACGCCGATCGGGCGCACGCCACGGTCGAATCCGGTCACGTATCTGAAGGCATTCGATCCGATCCGGGAGTTGTTCTCCCTTACCAAGGACGCGCGGGCGCACGGGTTTACCGCGAGTCACTTTTCCTTCAACGTCCCGGGCGGGCGGTGCGAGGCGTGTCAGGGCGAAGGCGTCGTGCGCGTCGAGATGCAATTCCTCGCCGACGTCTTCGTCCCCTGCGATCAGTGCGACGGCAAGCGGTTCAAACCGCAGGTGCTCGAGGTCAAATACCGCGGCAAGTCGGTGCACCAGGTGCTCGAGATGACGGTGCGCGAAGCCCTCACCTTCTTCGCGACGACACCGAAGGTGCTGCGCCGGCTGCAGGTGCTCGACGAGATCGGTCTCGGCTATCTCCGCCTCGGGCAGCCAGCGACGACGCTGTCGGGTGGGGAAGCGCAGCGGATCAAGATCGCGGCGCATCTGGCGTCGTTCGGCGGCGAGCGGCTGCTCTACATTCTCGATGAGCCGACGACCGGGCTGCACTTCGACGACATCGCCAAGCTGCTCGCGGCGTTCCGCAAGCTGGTCGACGCCGGGCACACGCTGCTCGTGATCGAGCACAACCTGGACGTGATCAAGACCGCGGACTTCATCATCGACCTCGGGCCCGAGGGCGGTGATGGCGGTGGCGAGGTCGTGACCACGGGCACGCCGGAGCAGGTGGTGCAGGTCGAAGCATCGTACACCGGTCAGGCCTTGCGGCCGGTGCTCGCGGCGAGCCGGACGAATGCCTACGCGGCGCGGTAAACCGGTCCGCGCCGTTCTTCCCCGGTCGTTCTACAACCGTCCGACTCTCACCGTCGCCGAGGAGTTGCTCGGCAAAGTACTGGTTCACCGCATCGGCGGCCAGCGCCTCTCCGGGATCATCGTCGAGACCGAGGCGTACATCGGCGAGGACGATCCCGCGTGTCACGCGGCGCCGGGGCCGACGGCGCGCAACGCTCCGTTGTACGGAACGCCGGGGATCGCCTACGTGTATTTGAACTATGGGATCCACTACCTGGTCAACGCCGTCACCGAGGATATAGGGCATCCGGCCGCAGTGTTGATTCGCGCGCTCGAACCACTCGAAGGGATCGAGGCGATGGCGGTGCGACGAGGGCGAAGTGGAGCGCTCGATCGCATCGACTTGTGCCGCGGGCCTGGCAAGCTCACACGCGCGCTCGGCATCACGCTGGCGGAGAACCGATTGGACCTCACCGCCGGCCCCTTGACGATCGAGGATCGTGGTGTCGTTCCCACTGGATTTCCCACTTCGGTGTCACGCGGGCCACGAATTGGGATACGCGTTGCCGTTGATCGCCCATGGCGTTTTTGGATCAGCAAAAACCCACACGTTTCCGGACCACGCAGTCGGGCCTAGCCCTTGCACGCGCTAGAGTCGCCGGAGGCGCTTTGGATTGCATCCGACGCGTCCCTTGGCTCAGCGATATGTCAGACGGTCTTCATCCCAGAGAATTTAGTGGCCCGGCTCGACCTGAACGGTTCGTTCCTTCAGGTGTCGACGCGCAGTCGTGGTTGGGTTTCGAACAGCGGATCCAGGAGCGGCGCTTTCGAGCTCTGCTGGACGGCGTGCAGGACGCGATCGATCGTGGTGATGCCGATGCGGCCAGCCAGGCGTTGATCGAGGCGCGTGAGCTCCGGCCCGACGCATCGGAACTGCGGCAACTGGACGAGCGGATCGCCCGGCTCCCAGCGCCGATCGTGGTCCCCGCCGCCCCTGTCCGCTACTACAACTCCCGCGGCCTTCGTGCGGTGACGTTGCTGCTCGTCGGCATGTCGCTGCTCATCGGTATCGATTGGTGGCGGTCGGCCGATGCGGTCGTGCGCGAGGCAGGTGTCCTGTCGCCGGCGGTCGCTACCCCACAGACGCCGCTCGTGAGCAGTGAGGCCCGCGCGGTGGAGTCCATTGGCTATTCATCCGCGACGCCCTTGCCGGCCATCGGGGCGTCGACGGCCGGAGCTGCCGTGTCATCGGCGGCTGTGCCGCCGGCCAGCGTGCCGCAGCCCGTCGCGCTGGCGGTGCCGGTTGCCTCGACGGGCTTTGCGAGCCGTCGGATGGCCATCGACAACGCGCCACAGCACAATTCCGCCACCGCGCCCGATCTTCGAGTGACGCGATTGAACGTCAGTACGCCGATGGCCACGGAGCGGTCGGTCACCGGAGAAATCCCGGATGATTACGTCGCGCCGGCCGCGCTTGGCTTGGCGTCGAGCGCCCCGCTGCGCATGGCGTCGGCTGCGTCCACCCCAGTCGTGCCGACGCCGTCGTCGCTGCCACTCTCTGCCGGTCTGCCGGTCGCGAGCGTCAGCCGGCAGCCGGGCGCGATTTCGGCGATGACGAGCGCGCCCGTCAACGCCGTTGCCGCGGTGCCTGTTGCGATCGTGCCGACGAGATCCGATGAAACGCATGTCGCGCAGGTGCTGAACCAGTACGCGCGTGCCTACGGTCAGCTCGACGCCAGCGCGGCCCGGGCGGTGTGGCCGTCGGTGGACGAGCGGGCGCTGGCGCGCGCCTTCGCGGGGCTGTCGTCGCAGGCGGTGTCGTTCGACAGCTGCGACATCGACGTCCACGGCGTAACCGCGAACGCGTCGTGTCGCGGTCGTGCCAGTTACGTGGGTCGTGTCGGTAGCCGCGAAGAGCGTGTCGAGCCGCGCCAGTGGCGGTTCGAGCTGCGCCGCGACGGTGACGCCTGGAAGATCGAGACGGCCGAGGCCCGCCGGCTCTCGTACTGACGCCGACCTCGCGGTCGGCGGGGATCGTTCGGAACGTTCGCGCGTTCGGAACGTTCGGGCCTTCGGATCCTTTTCATTGAGATCACCTTAGAGTCGGCCCACCGAACCATCCGAACGTTCGAATGCCCGAACGTTCGGAGAACGATCCGAACCCCCCCGAACAATCCGAGCGCTCCGAACGTTATCTGGCGAACGAGTAGTCGAGCGCGACGGTCGGCGTGATGGCGGTGGTCAGGCCGTGTTTGGAGAGCGGCATCAGGACGTTGGCGTTGAGGAGCCAGGCGCCGCCGACGTTCCATTTCATGCCGGCGACGCTAAACGCGGTCGTTTCATCCTGCCCGGTGGGCGTGAGGCGCGTTGTCCGGACGCCGGCGATCCGCGGATGCGGGGCACTCGTCGCGACGATCCCTTCGAGGCCATCGATGCGGCGGGCAAGGAACTCGCCGACGACCGTCAGGCGCGGTGTGGCGGCGACGGCGACGGCGCCGCCGTAGCTCACTTCGTGGCCGATGCCGCCCGTCCCGATGGCGAGGTTGCCGTGGAAGCTCGCGCTGCCCGCTTCATACGACGCGAGGCCGAGGAAGCGCATCGCCAACGTACCGGCACTGAGAAGATCTTCTTCCCGTCCCGTCGGCAGCCGCGCCTCCACGCCGGCCGCGATCGTCGCCGGCCCCTCGCCCGTCAGGCGCACCTTCGTGCGTAACGCGACGTCCGCCAAGCCCACACGCTCGGCCTTGCCGATGGTTTGGAGCAGCGCCTGTCCGCGATAGGTGTTCACGCGCGTGCCATTCACGTCGAGGCGGACGAGCGGCACCGCGCCGCCGACATCGATGCGATCGTTCACCCCGACGTTGGCGAAGAACGTAGCCGTGCGCGTGGTGATGTTCAGCGTGAGCGTTTCGACGTCGAACGGTTGCGTCTCGTCGGCGAACTGGTTGGCGGTCGTCACCAACTCGCCACTGCGCAGGTCATTGCCGTCGAGCGAGGAAAACGATGCGTATTGCAGCGTGAAACCGAGCGATGCCTGGCCGGCTCCGGAGGTGAGCGCGCGCTCGATGTAGAACGGGCCGAACGTATCGCTGGCTCGCTCCGACGTCCCGAGCGTCGGGTTCAACCGGTAGGTGAACCCGCTCGATGATGTGCTGACCGGAAGTGTGGCGATCGAGGACAGTAGCGCGCGCGTCAGCGTGGCGCGGGTGGCTTCCGCGGCTTCGCGATCCTTGTCGAAGTCGCTGGTCTGCACGCCCTGGTTGGTCACGAGGAACGCCAGCACCTGCTCGACGTTCAGTCCTGACTGCGCTGGGGTCGTGGTTTGCGCCCGCGCGACAGCCCCGGAGGCGAGCACGAGCGCGGCAATCCCTGGACAGAGTCGTCGTCTCATCGCGTCACGAACGATCAGTCGCGTTGTCGAACGGTGTGCGTCTTCCCGGCCACCGTGATGGTGCCGGTGCGGTCGTCATCGCGGCCGCGCAAGCGGTCCACCTCGTAGCTCACCTGGCCAGGGCCGGATCCGCTGCTTCGCGACGTGATGGTAATCCACGAGGCGTTCGACGACGCGCTCCAGGAGCAGCCATTGCCTGCGGATACCGAGAACGAGCCATTCCCACCACGACGGCCAAACGACGCGTCGGATGACCCGATCGAGTACGTGCATGGCGGTGGTGGCGTCGGCGTCGGCGTTGGTGTCGGTGTTGGCGCTGGAGTGGGCGTCGGCGTTGGAGCAGGCGTCGGTGTTGGCGTCGGAGCCGGAGTGGGCGCCGGAGTGGGCGTCGGGGTTGGCGTCGGGGTTGGCGTCGGCACCGGGTCTGGTGGCGGTGGCGGCGGCGTGTACTGGTCCTGCGTGACCGAGAACGATCGGCCGGCGATACTGAACTGGGCCGATCGCTCTCCGCCGCGGTTGGCGTCGACGCGTACCGTGATGGTTGCGCCTCCGGTCCCGGACGCGGTCATCAGGCGCGCCCAGGCTTCGCCACCGGTTGCGGTCCACACACAGCCGGCGGTCGCGGTGAGCACCACCGGGATGTCAGCGCTCTGATCCGACACGCGCGCCGACGCCCGGTTCAAGTCGAACACGCACGGCGCGGCGTTCTGCGCGACACTGAAGCGCTGGCCGTTGACGACCACCGCTGCGGTGCGCGCAGTCGGCAGTTGGTTGGCGGCAATCGTGACCGCCAGCGCCCCTTCCCCTTGCCCGGCCGCCGGGGTCACCGCTATCCACGACGCCTCGCTGCTTGCCGTCCAGCTGCACTCGCGGGCAGCGACAACTGGGACGTCCACGCGCCCGCCACCCGCGTCGACGGTGCCGGCTGCGACACCGAACGAGGTCTGACATCTGACGTCGGTGGGGGCAACGACCTCGGTGACGCTGGTCGAGCCACAGCCAACCGTTGCAGCGACGAGTAACGTCGCGACCAGGGGCCGGATGAGCCGTGCGAGCACGGCAGGGCGCTGTGCACGTCGTTCGCCAACTGTCGGGATGTGCGGGCGCCACTGGCTCGCCAGTACGCCTCGTTGTCGCCGGACCGCGGCGAAGTCGTTGTCTGGGTTGACCAAAGACGCGGGCGCTCGTATCGTAGGCCGCCGCTGGATGGTGAGCCTTCTCAGCGGGTGTTAGGATGAAGGACTCTCATCATGGGAAAAACTCTTCTCCAGAAAGTGTGGGATCTCCACACCGTGAGGCGGCTGCCGACGGGGCAGACGCAGTTGTTCATCGGTCTGCACCTTGTGCATGAGGTCACCAGTCCTCAGGCCTTCGATGTGTTGCGCGCGCGCGGATGGAAGGTCGCTCGTCCCGATCGCACGTTCGCCACCGTCGATCACATCGTGCCGACCCGCGATCGCAGTCGCCCCTTTCTCGATGTGATGGCCGAGGACATGATGGCGTCGCTGGAGCGCAACTGTCGCGACTTCGGCATCCAGCTCGCCAACCTGGACGACGACCGGCAGGGGATCGTCCACATCATCGGTCCCGACCTCGGTCTGACGCAGCCCGGCATCACCATCGCCTGCGGTGACAGCCACACGTCGACGCATGGCGCGTTTGGCGCCGTTGCCTTCGGCATCGGCACCTCGCAGGTCCGCGACGTCCTGGCGTCGCAGTGTCTCGCGCTCGACCCGATGAAAGTGCGCCGTATCCGCGTCACCGGCACGCTCCCCCGCGGCGTCTACGCCAAGGACGTCGTGCTCACGATCATCCAGCGGCTTGGCGTCGGCGGCGGCGTGGGCTACGCCTACGAATATGCTGGCGACACCATCGAGCGGATGACGATGGACGAGCGGATGACGATCTGCAACATGTCGATCGAAGGTGGGGCGCGGGTCGGCTACGTCAACCCCGACGACACCACGTTCGCCTACCTCGACGGACGGCCATTCGCACCGACCGGCGCCGCGTTCGAGAAGGCAAAGGTCTGGTGGCGCTCGATCGCCTCCGACACGGACGCCGTCTACGACGACGAGGTCGAGATTCGTGCCGAGGAACTGCGACCGGTGGTCACCTGGGGCGTGAACCCCGGGCAGTCGGTCGCGGTCGACGGTCGGGTGCCCGCAGGTGCCGAGCCGGGTGGCGACCAGGCCGCCGTCACCGACGCGTTGAATTACATGGGGCTTGAACCGGGGCAGGCGATCGCCGGCATGAAGGTGGATGTCGCCTTCATCGGGTCGTGCACCAATGGCCGGCTGTCGGACCTGCGCGAGGCCGCGCGGATCGTCCGGGGTCATCACGTCGCCAAGCACGTCAAGGCGCTCGTCGTGCCTGGCTCGGTGGCGATCAGCCGTGCCGCCGAGGAAGAAGGCTTGGCGGACACGTTCCGTGCGGCCGGCTTCGAATGGCGTGGCGCCGGCTGTTCGATGTGCCTGGGCATGAACCCGGACAAGCTCGAAGGCAATCAGGTCTGCGCGGCATCGTCGAACCGCAACTTCAAGGGGCGGCAGGGCAGTCCGACGGGTCGGACGCTGCTCATGAGCCCGGCGATGGTGGCGGCGGCGGCGCTTGCGGGTCAGGTCACAGACGTGAGGGAGCTCGTCAACTGATGCCGGCGATTACACATATCGAAGGACGCGGCTTGCCGCTGCACGGGAACGACATCGATACCGACCGCATCATGCCGGCACGCTTTCTGCGCACCGTCACGTTCGAAGGGCTCGAGACGCACGTGTTCGAGGACGACCGGAAGAGCGGCAGCCATCCGTACAACCGCCACCCGTTCGACATGAAGCAGTTCCAGGCGGCGTCGGTGCTGATCGTCAACGCCAATTTCGGCTGCGGCTCGTCGCGCGAGCATGCGCCACAGGGATTGCAGCGCTGGGGGATTCAGGCGATCGTCGGCGAGTCGTTCGCCGAGATCTTCGCCGGGAACTCGACGATCATCGGCCTGCCGTGCGTGACCGCCTCGGTCGAGGACGTGGGGAGGTTGATGCTGGTGGTCGACAAGGACCCGTCCACGACGATCCGGATCGACCTTCTGGCCGGGACGTGCGATGCCGGCGACTTCCGCTGCGCGGTGTCGCTACCGCCGAAAGTGCGCGAGGCGTTCGTCACCGGCGCGTGGGACACGACCGGGATGCTGCTCGAACACTACGAACAGGTCGACGCGGCGTCGGCGGAACTGCCGTACGTGACCGGGTTCAGGTAGGGCGGGGTCATCGCAGACGTCAGAAGACGGCGTCTGGAAGATCGTCTTCTCGGGACCCGGCTTCAAGCCGGCCCGTTACCGCGTCGCGACCTTCTTCTCGTCCTTCGGTTCCTCGAGCAGCGCGAGGAACGCGGTCGACGCGTGGGAGCGCTCGCCGCCCTTGCGGTACACCAGGCGGACCTGCCGGCGCAGCCTCACCTCCGGCATCGCCAGCGCGACGAGCTCGCCGCGGGCAATCTCCGACTCGGCGCACCGTCGCGGCAACAGCGCGACGCCCATCTGCATGGCCACTGCGCGCTTGATTCCTTCCAGGCTCGGCAGCGAGACGAGGATGTTGGCCGGAATGTGGTGCTGTTCGAACAGCCGCAACACCTGATCGCGCACGTGCGACGGATCGTTGTGTGCAATCACCGTCTGTCGAGCGCACTCGGAGAGCGTGACCTCGCGGCTCTGGGCCAGCGGGTGTGTAGGATGGACGAGCATCACCAGTTCGTCCTGGCCGAGGATCATGGCCCCCAGCCCAGGCTCGGCCGGCTGGAAGGTCAGCACGCCGAAATCGAGGCTGCCTTGCGCCACTTCGGCGCCGACCTGACGAGCGGGGATTCGGCGGACGTCGACGTGGACCAGCGGGTGCGAGGCGCGAAACCGCGCGATCAGCGGCAGGAGCGCATGCACCGAGGCCTCATTGGCGCCCATGAGCACACGGCCGCGGCGCAAGTCGCGAAGGTCGCGCACGGCCGTCTCGGCTTCTTCCGACAGCCGAAGCAGCCGGTCGGCATAGTCGCGCAGCACCCTTCCGGCTTCAGTCAGGGTGGCATCTTTGGTGGCGCGGTCGAACAGCCGCTCTCCGACGCTGTCCTCGAGCCGCCGGACCGCCTGGCTGACGGCAGGCTGCGTCCGGTGCAGCTTCATGGCCGCCCGGGAAAAGCTGCGTTCGCCGGCAACCTTCAAAAAGACTCGTAATTCGCTGAGTTCCACGATGAATCTGAATGCAATCGGGGTGAAGGGACAGCGCGCGGCCACACCGCGCTAGGCACAGTCCATCATAAGGGCTGATAATTCAAACAGAATAATTATCATTTTGACATTATCCTGCCGGGTCGCGTCTACTGACATCAGTGGCCGCCCTACGCGGAACGGCTTTGGTCAACCGTGCCAAGGCTTTAGCGCAGGCGGGGAGGAGTCCGATGGCCTACGAACAGGTACGCATCTTTGACACGACGCTGCGGGATGGTGAGCAAGCTCCAGGGTTTTCGTTGCGCCCGGCGGAGAAGCTCCTACTAGCGCGTCAGCTCGATGCGCTGGGCGTCGACATCATCGAGGCCGGCTTTCCCATTGCGTCGCCGGCCGATGCCGACGCGGTGCGCCGCATCGCTACCGAACTGCGTCGTCCGGTGATCGCCTGCCTGGCGCGGTGCCATCGCGCCGACCTCGAAAAGGCGGCGTGGGCGATCAAGCCGGCGGCCCAGGGACGCATTCATACGTTCATCGCCACGTCCGACCTGCATCTCGCGGCGAAGCTGCGGATGACGCGCGAACAGTGCATGGAGGCCGCGGTCGACGCAGTGCGCTACGCCCGGCACCACACGTTCGACGTGCAGTTCTCCGCCGAGGACGCGACCCGGAGCGATTTCGACTTCCTGTGCCGGATCGTCGAGGCGGTGATCAAGGTCGGCGCGTCGACGATCAACCTGCCTGACACGGTGGGCTACACGACGCCAGACGAACTTCTGAACTTCTTCGGGCGCATCCGCGAGCGCGTCCCGAACGCCGACAAGGTGGTGTTCAGCGCTCACTGTCACGACGACCTTGGGCTGGCCGTGGCCAACACCCTTGCCGCCATCCAGGGGGGTGCGCGTCAGGTGGAGTGCACCATCAACGGCATCGGCGAACGCGCGGGGAACGCGGCCATCGAAGAGATCGTCATGGCGCTGCAGGTGCGCCGCGACCGGCTGCCGTTCACGACGACCGTCGACACCAAGCAGCTCTATCCGTCGAGCGAGATGCTGACGCGTCTCACCGGCCAGGCGGTCCAGGTCAACAAGGCGATCGTTGGCCGCAACGCGTTCGCGCACGAAGCGGGGATCCATCAGGACGGCATCCTGAAGGACCGCCGGACCTACGAAATCATGTCGGCCGCCGACGTGGGCGCGCCGTGGAATCCGCTGGTTCTCGGCAAGCACTCAGGTCGACACGCGGTGCAGAAGCGCTGTGCGGAGCTGGGGTTCCAGCTCGAAGGCGACGAGCTGGTCGCGGTGTACCGCGCCCTGATGGCGATAGCCGACGATCGCAAAGCGCTGACGGACAACGACATCCGGACGACCGTCGGTCGCCTGCGCTCGGAGCAGACGGCCGCGCCGGACGCCGTCGACCCCTTCGACACGCCGTCGACCACCGTGCACGCCATGCAGCACGAGTCGGGTTACGGCCACGGAGTATAGGAAAGGCCCGGGGCTGGCCTGAAGGTCGGCCCCGGCAACGACTTCCCCTAGATCCGCTTGTCAGGTTCGGCCGCTGACAGCAGCGCCCGCCGCGCCGCCAGCAGGCCTTCGATCCCTTCCACCCGCACGTTCATCTGCGGCACCGGCGCCCGGATGCCGCGCTCCCGGAACATCGCCGCCACCCGCTTCCGTAGTTCCCGGCCCACCAGCCACTGCTTCAGCGGTACGGTCTTGATTCGCGCCTTGATGGTGATCTGATCCGGCTTGAAATCGTCGACGCCGTGGACCTCGAGCGGCGACAGGATGTGCTGCTTGAAGTTGGCGTCCGTCATGAGCGTGGCGCCGGCGTCGTGCAGGGCCCCGATCACCGTTTCGGGGTCATCGTCATACCCGATACCCACCGTGATGACGTAGTAGGAGAAGTCCTTCGACAGGTTCGCCAGTGTCTTCACCTCGCCGTTGGGATAGACGTGCACCGCGCCCTGGTCGTCGCGCAATACGAGCGTGCGGAGGTTCACTTCTTCGATCAGGCCGCCCTGGCCGTTGACCACGGCCACGTCGCCGACACGCACCTGGTCTTCGACGATGAGGAAGAAGCCGGAGATCACGTCGCGCACCAGCGTCTGTGCGCCGAAGCCGACGGCCAGGCCGACGATACCGGCGCCGGTCAGGACCGGGGTGATGTCGACGTCGAGCTCGCGGAGGATCATCAGGCCGGCCATGCTGCTGACGGTGACGGTCAGCGTCTTCTGAAGCAGTCGGCCGAGCGTCTGCGCGCGCTTGGTTCGCTCGATGACGTCCAGGCCGGTGCCCGTGCTCATCTCCCGTTCGAACCGTCGCGCCGCCGCGGATCCAATCCGGATGACGACATAGGCCATCACCGCGATCAGGATGATCCGCACGCCGGCGTCGAGCGCCCAGCGCGCGATCGCGTCCGGGGTGGTGCCGATCTCCAGTCTGATGCCGCCGAGCCGCAATGCCGGCACCGCGAGCGCCGCGCCGGACATAAGAAACACCGCCAGCCGGATCACGCGCCGAGGGCCTTGGACGAAGGGACGATCGATGGTCTGGTCAGCGACGATCGAGCGCAGGACTGATTCGAGCGCGCGTGCCGCCACGTCGGCGATCACGTACGCCGCCACGAACGCGAGCGACAACGCCAACGTGACGACAGGCCAATTGGACATCGCGATTCTCGGCTGCGGCCGTAGGCTGAAGGACGGCGGCGCGACTTACTGCGCCGCCGTCGAGGACTCGATCGGCACCTTGACGTCGGTGCGCGTGCCCTGGCGGATGATCGTGAGCGTGCCGGTGCTGCCGATGCGTGCGTCCGCCAGCAGCCGCAGCAGCTGCGTGACGTCCGCCACCTCGGCGCCATTGAAGCCGACGATGACGTCGCCGGGCTGAATCCCGGCGCGGGCAGCCGGCGAGCTCCGCCGCAGCTGCGCCACGACCACGCCGCGCGTGTCGGGTGCGCCAAGCTCGCTGGCCAGCTGTGTCGTCAGCGGGATCACCTGGAGGATCCCGACGATGGTGCCGCGGCGAACTTCGCGGTACTGCTGCAGGTCGGCAACGACCTTGCGCGCGAGGTTGCTCGGCACGGCAAAGCCGATGCCCTGATAGCCGCCGCTCTGGCTGAAGATCGCGGTGTTGATACCCACCAGTTCACCGCGCGCGTTTACCAGCGCCCCGCCCGAGTTGCCCGGGTTGATCGCGGCGTCGGTCTGGACGAAGTCGGTGTAGGTCGAGAGGTTGACGTTGCTGCGGCCCACCGCCGAGACGATACCGAGCGTGACGGTCTCACTGAGCTGGTACGGGTTGCCGATCGCGAGCACCCACTCGGCGACCTTGAGACGGGACGAATCTCCCCAGCTGATCGCGGGAAGGTTGCGCGCGTTCACCTTGAGCAGGGCGAGATCGGTCCCCGGATCAGTGCCGATCACTTCTGCGGGCATCTCGCGCTTGTCAGCGAGCGCCACGGTGATGTCGATGTCGCGGACCGATACCGGCCGCCGCGACTCTCCGGTCACCACGTGATTGTTGGTGAGGATGTAGCCGTCCGGACTGACGATGACGCCGGATCCCAGGCTGTTCTCGATGTTGCGGCGGGAGCCAAAGTCGCCGCCCGCGTCGCCGAAGAAGTACTGCAGAAACGGATCGTTGGCGAACGGCGAGTTCGGACGGCGAACCACCTGCTGCGACGAGACGTTCACCACGGCGGGGACGGTCCGTTCGGCAATGCGGCTGAAGTCGGGGAGCGCTGCGCCCGAGACCGGGGCCGGTACCGTGACGCCGGGTGCGGCGCCTGGCGCCGGTGCGGCGGCCGGTGTCGATTGGGCGTCGGCGCCGGTGGCCGAGCGCATGCGGCCGGTGAGGACGAGGCCGGCGGAGAAGCCGCAGGCCAGGAGGAGAACGGCGAAGAGAACGCGTCGAACGCTCATAACCGGAAGAATCAGGTGACGCGGATGCGCCGTGCCGCCTCCGCGGACTTGGGGCAGATCACCGTGAGCACGCCGTCGATGAGGTCGGCGGTGATTGCGTTGACCTCGATGGGAATCGGCAGCTGAAAGGTCCTGGTGAAGGTGCCATGGCCGCGCTCGATGCGATGGTACTGGTCGTACCCGCCGTCGCGCGTGCGCCGCTCGCCCGCGAGCGTCAGCAGGCCGTCGTGCACCTGAATCTGCAAGTCCTCACGCGTGAGGCCTGGCAGTTCAGCGGTGACGACGTAGTGCTCGGGAGTCTCGTGCAGATCGACTGGCGGCTTCCACCCCGCGTGTCCGGGGGCCGAACGGTCCAGCCGTTGCTGAATGGCGAGCAAGTCGCGGATCGGATCCCAGCGCGCGAATGCCACGGCGCCATCGTACCACACGGCTCATGTGCTACGATCCACGGGTTTTACCGGCCGCGCGTACCTGCACACAACGCACGCGGAGACGCCACGTCTCCGCGACGCCGACCCGCGCTTCTCAGCACCTATGGCATCTTTACAAGCAACTCGAATGAAGAAGGGCATGCTCATCAAGATCGAGCAGGATCTGTTCCGCGTGCTCGAGCTTCAGCATGTCACCCCCGGGAATCTGCGCGGCTTCGTGCGCGTGAAGTTCCGCAACATCCGCAACGGCGCGCTGTCGGATCAGAAGCTCCGCTCGGAAGACACCGTGGAGCGGGCGACGCTCGAAGAGAAAGAGATGCAATATCTCTATCAGGACGGCGACGACTTCTACTTCATGGACACCACGTCGTACGAGCAGATTCACATCACGAGTGAAGCGCTCGGTGACTCGGTCAACTACCTGAAGCCGGAGATGACCATCAACGTCGAGTTCTACGGCGCCGAGCCTGTCGGTATCGAGCTGGCCCCGACCGTCGACTTGAAGGTCACCGACACGACGCCGGGTATCAAGGGCGCCACCGCCAGCGCGCAGGTGAAGCCGGCCACGCTCGAGACCGGGCTCGTCGTGCAGGTGCCGCCGTTCGTGAATCCTGGCGACGTGATTCGCGTCAGTACGGAGACAGGGGAATACCTCTCGCGCGCATAGCCGCGCAGGAACCATGGACGTAGTCCGCCAGCCCGGGCACGGGTGGATCGAAGTCATCGTCGGCAGCATGTTCAGCGGCAAGAGCGAGGAGCTCATTCGCCGCCTGCGGCGCGCGCAGATCGCCCGGCAGAAGGTGCAGATCTTCAAGCCGGCGATCGATCGCCGCTTCGCCGACGACCACATCGTCTCGCATAGCGAGATGCGCATCCCGTCGCGCGCCGTGGAGAGCTCGCGGTCGCTGCTGGCCGCGGTCGAGCCGACGACCGAGGTGATCGGCATCGACGAAGGGCAGTTCTTCGATCAGGACCTGCCGGCGGTGTGCAATGCCCTGGCGGATCAGGGCAAACGGGTAATCGTCGCCGGACTGGACCAGGACTACCTGGGAAAGCCGTTCGAGCCGATGCCGCAGCTGCTGGCGATCGCCGAGTACATCACCAAGACCCATGCGATCTGCATGGTCTGTGGCAACCCTGCCAATCACACACAGCGTCTCGTCGCCAGCGGCGACCGGGTGCTGGTCGGTGCGCAAGGGCTCTACGAGGCGCGGTGCCGGGTCTGCTTCGATCCGTTGCTCACCGATACCTCGACCGAGGCCGCGTCGAGCGCCACGCCCGGGCCCGAGCCTCCCGCGTCGGAGATGGTGCCGTCGAAGCCGCAGACGACCTGACGCAGTATCGAGTTGACGAGCAGCCGGCGCATTTGGCACAAGGAAGCTGATGGCGCCGGATGTCCTCCTCTTCCGGGTTCTCTTCGTCCTCGGTGTTGGCTTCCTCGCGGCCAACGTGAAAATCGTCGTCGACCTGCTGCGCTTTCAGTGGCGGAAACGGTCGGCGCTGTTGATTTGGGACAATCCGAAGCCGCGCTTCTACGGCTTCAATCTCGCGCTGGGCGTGGTGTTCGGTCTGCTCCTGGCGGTCAAGCTCTTCGTCCAACATCGGGCGCCGGGGCAGTTGTTCGGCGAGACGATGATGTTCGTCTACTACGGCTATGCGTTTCCCCTCAGCACGCGCATCTCGCGCGGGTTCTATCGCGACGGCGTCTGGTCGGACACCGGGTTTCTGCGCTGGGCCCAGATTTCTGCCGTCTCCTGGAAGGAGGACGGCCCGGTGACGCTGGTGCTGATCTCGCAGTTCCGCAACCTGGCGCGTCGCCTTCACGTGCCGGGGCATCTGTATGGCCAGGCGCGGCGGGTACTGCGTGACCGGATCAAGGCGCACGACATCCACATGGGCGGCGCGGGCATCGATTTGGGAAGCCGGGACGACGAAGATGCCGTTTGAGCGAGCGCGCGCGCGCACATGCCCGTGCGGGCGACGGTCACGGCCCGCCGCGTCGGCCTCCTCCGCATGACCCGCCTGTGGCGATGGACACCCGCCATCGTGTTCGCCGTGCTGACGTTCGCGCATGCTGCCGTGCTCCCGACGTTCGAAGGGATGGACGAGCCCGCGCACCTGTCCTCGATTCTCCAGTTCGCTGATGGCCATGGCCGGCCCGTGCCGGGTGTGGCGCGTCTGCATCGTTCGGTCGAGCGTGCCGTGGCACTCGCGCCTGGCCCGTATCACCAGTGGGAGCCGGGCCGACGTCTGGGCGGCCTCACCTACGTCGAGTGGCGGCAGCTGTCGCAGGCGGAGCAGCAGCGGCGCGCGCGGGAACTGGCCACACTGCCTGCAGACACGTGGGAAGACGGCGACGCCGAGAACTGGCAGGCGCAGCATCCGCCGTTCTACTACGCGGTCGTCGGCGCGGTGCTGCGGGTCAGCGGGGTCACGAGCTTCGAGTCTGCCCATCGACTCGCGCGCTTCGTCAGCGCGGCGATGTTTGCCACGACCGGTGTGATGCTGACGGCCTTTCTCACCGGGCCGTGGGGAGCCTCGCCGTGGTCGGCGCTCTTCGTAGTGCTGCTGCCGATGTGGTACGTGATCGGCGCGCGGATCTCGAATGATGCGCTCGCGATGCCGGCACTCGGTCTGGCACTGCTGATTGTCATCGACGAACTGCGTCGGCCGGCCGAGACGTGGCGATGGTCCGCGTGGGCGATCGCCGGGGTGGCCGCGACGATCGGCTTGGCGGCGAAGGCCTACGGCCTGGCGTTCTTCGGCGTGGCGGCGATCGTCGCCGCGGTTGCGCTGAGCAAGGTCGTGCGCGCCCACGCGCCCGCTCGCATCGTCGGCTTCCCGTTGATCGCCGTCGGGCTGATGCTGGCCGGTGATGGCTGGTGGCTCTGGGATAACGTGGCCCGCGGGGCAGGCCTGACCGGCATGAACGAAGTGCCGATGCTCGCGGTCCGCGCCGGCGTCGTGACGCTCGGCGATCGTCTGCCGTACCTCTACACGCTGGTGTTCGACCAGCCGCGTCAGCTGGGCAGCGTGGTGTTGCGCGGGGTCGCCCAGGCGCTCTACGCCTCGAACTGGACCATCGGCGCCGCGCCGTGGTGGTTCTACGCCGCGGAGATCTCCGTGATCGCGATCGTGCTCCTCCCCCTGTTGCGACGCCCGTGGTCGCGATGGCCTGCCGCGTTGCAGTCTGCGGCGGTGGTAGCCGCCATTACATTGGCGATTCTCGTCGCCGGCATCGCCAAGTCGGTGCTCGACTATTTCATCCTCTTTGGCGAAACCCGTCTTGCGCAGGGGTTCTACGTGTGGAGCGTCGGCAGCGCCTTCACCGCCACTCTGGCGCTGGCGCTCGACCTCGCGCCGCCACGTCGCCAACGTCTGGTGGTGGCGGTCCAGGCCGTCTGCCTGGCGACGACCCTCGCTACCGACGTGATGTTCTGGAGCGGCCGATACGACCGCGATCCGGTATGGCGCACGCCAGTACGGGTCCATGCGTCGCTTGACGAGGGTCACAGCACGCGCTGACGTCTGAATGCGGTACGTGGGGACGTACGAAGACGCGTTGGCCCACGTTACAGCCATACGGGTAGCGCTTTCCGGCGAGACACGACACGGATGCGCGAGATCGTTACGTCGACGCCGCCCGCCTTGAGGCGAGTCGCCAACAGCATTGGCGACGATCTCGGTGTCGACATCGAGCCGACGATCTTCTTCGCGTAGCCAACGATCGCCGGCCCGGCGTGCCATCTCGTCGATGCGCATGGCGATGCGGTGCGCGCGGCCGACGGCACCGTCACGGCGCCGCGTGGTGCCGACCACTCGGCGGCTCCGGCGCCGTTGTCGCCACCCTCCGTTTCGCCTCCTACGTGGAGACCCGACGAACCACGGCCATCCCGCCTGTCGACGTCGGCAGCACGAGAGCCCGTTGCCTGGCTTGCGTTCGTCCCACCGCGTGAAATCCGGCCTGATCGGCCCACCGTACCGTTCAGCAGGTCGTGACGTTTCCCTCCGTATCGACACGGCCGACAGAAGCGCACGCAACGAGGTGTGCGGCTCACGGCCGCGACAGATTCGCGGGGAGAGCCATATGCAGACGTCAGTTTCTCGTACGACCACCGGCAGCGACGTGCCGCCCTACGTCATCCCAGGCTTCAGCGCCCTGGCCGACGATGACACGCCGGAGCAACTGCGAGCCGAAGGTGAGGCGCGCTTCCTCGAGCACCTGCCCACCATTCGACAGGTGCTGGCGACGACGATTCGCCAGCACCGCATGTCGTTTCAGGATGCCGAGGACCTGGAATCGACGGTACTGGTGCGGATCATCGACCGCGACTACGCCGTGCTGCGGAAGTTTCGCGGCCAATGCTCGTGGCGCACCTATCTGTCGGTGGTCATCGGCCGCATGTACCTCGATTTTCGCGTCGCCCAGTGGGGTAAGTGGCGGGGCTCGGCGGTCACCCGGCGGAGCGGGGACGTCGCCGTGCTGCTGGAACGGCTGACGATGCGCGATGGGTTGCCGTTCGGGGAAGCCTGCTCGGTGCTGGCAATTGATCACGGCCTGACGATCGACCGCGACACGCTGGCGCGCCTGTACGCCACGTTCCGCGAGCGGCCGCGTGCGAAAGGCCCCCACGGGCGGTCCGATGTGCCCTCGGCGCCGCCGACGGCCACCGGGCTTGTCGAGGGATGCAGTGGTCAGGAGCTCGGTCTCGCGATCACGTGGCTGGACCAGGCGGTGTCGCGCTTGGCCCCCCAGGACCGTCGGCTGCTACAGCTCCGGTTCGGCGCCGACATGTCGGTTGCGGATGTCGCCAGGACGCTCGGCCTGAATCAGCAGGCGCTGTATCGCCGCTACACGCGCCTGCTCTCGGGCTTGCGTCGCCATCTCGAGGAGGCCGGAGTGTCCGCCATCGAGGTGATGGCTGCCATCGGCTCGTCGAACGTCGACGTGAACGTCGATGCGCTGCATCTGCGTCCCGTGGCCAGTGCCTGATTTTCAGGCCCGCCTGTCCCCGGCAGACATCTGGCTGGGCCGGGGGCTCGCGGCGTTCGTTTTTGCCCTTTGACATTTGACCTAGGCATAATGCCGCCATGGCACCCAGACCGACTTGGAAGGGCTACCTCAAGGTCAGCCTCGTCAACATCCCCGTGAAGGTGTTCCCGGCAACGGAGTCGGCTTTCCAGCACAGTGGGATCCGAAGCTTGGAATTCACGTGACTTGAAGTCGCGGC